>Ga0209319_1000152_pt1 | contig 116079 bp, 95 predicted proteins | sample RifGroE2_FD_184000 | JGI IMG/M metagenome (GOLD analysis project Ga0209319, IMG submission 184000) | Groundwater microbial communities from Rifle, Colorado - Groundwater E2 (SPAdes) (version 2) | ecosystem: Environmental > Aquatic > Deep subsurface > Groundwater | place: Rifle, Colorado, United... | reverse complement strand
AATTTTCAACCAAGGGCATGCCCTTGGTTGAAAATAAAACTGTATTTTTAACTAATAATAATTAACCTAAAAAGTGTAAACTTATTTTAGGACGATACAGACTCTCGCAGAATTCAATAACTCAACGCAACAAATGAAAAATAATTGACTGCTTTTAATTGATGTAATTGAAATTTATCTAATTTTGTTTTAGGTACTTATACAAATATTTATGATGAATAAATTAATTTTAAAAGTATTAATTTTTTATCCTCTTTTTATTTGTGTTTTTCTGTTTTTACCAGCAGGATCATGGAAATTTTGGGAAGCTTGGATATATTCATTTGCACTTTTTATCCCAATGATAATAACATTATCTTATTTAGTAAAAAATGACCCAGCTCTGTTACAACGAAGATTAAGAACAAAAGAACGAGAAAAAAACCAGAAGATAATTGTTCGTTTATTTAGATTACCTTTTATTCTTGGATTTTTACTACCAGGTATCGATTATCGTTATAACTGGTCAGAAGTACCAACATTGTTAGTCTTATTAGCTAATATTATGGTATTACTCGGTTATTTTTTAATATTTTTCGTTTTTAGAGAAAATAGTTATACATCACGGATAGTAGAAGTTGAAAAAGATCAGAAGGTAATATCTACAGGACCTTATTCTTTCGTTCGTCATCCTATGTATTCTGGAACGATAGTAATGTTTTTATTCACTCCACTTGCGCTTGGTTCTTGGTGGGCTTTATTAATATACATGTTTTTACCATTGGTTTTGATACTAAGAATATTAAACGAAGAAAAAACCTTAAAGAAGGAGTTAACCGGCTATGATGAATACTGTCAAAAAGTTAGATATCGTTTAATTCCATATCTTTGGTGACAATTAATTTGCGAAACTATTATTATAGTACTATCCAATAAAACAAACGCTTACAGCGGCTCTAAAAAAATGCGGAGTGAAGTGGTTTTCGAACATTTTTACTATTTCTAAACATTATTAATGGCGGATTGATAGCTAATGTGATCAATCCCGCACAAAAAAAAGCCTCAACCGTTACAAGTAATTAATATTTATAAAAATCCAAAAGAAATTCATTTACTTATTTTTAGTTTTTGCAGTTTGATAAAGTTTACCTACCTTAGGTTTAATTAACGGTCTGAAAAGGGAAACAAGAAAACAAAAATACACTTGTATTTGAAGACCATTCCAGTAATTAATATTTATATAAATGAAAAAGCTTATTTACATATTTTTAGTTTTAGCAGTTTTGGGCTGTAAAGAAAGTTCAAAGCAAGTAGAAGAAACTGTTGTATCTGAATCAGTCAAATCTGAAGCTCAAGTTATTGAAAAGGAAGTTCTAACAAATCTTGATGAATATATTACTTTGATTGACAGTTTGAATGTATATGACATTTCATCAATTAAAGTTTTAAAGAATTATGTTATTAATAAGATATATGTTTCAGATGAGCTTGCTGATTCTGCTTACTATTTATTCATGGAATTCTTTTATACTTCAGCAAAAAACTTGAGAGATAGTGTAGAAATAAAATACCCTAATTTGATTGAAAAACTATATAAACATGAAGAAGATTCAGAAGTAAGAGAGTTTTTGGGACTTTTAGACGACTGTGGCTTAGACCTTTATACGACAGACGGATATTTTAATGTAGAAATTCAACCAGACTTCTTCTACGAAACCTTTAAAGATAATTCGTCTCCCTCTTTAAAGACTTTTCTTCAATTAAGAGATAGAGAATTGAAAAACGCTTTTTCAAAAAATGCAATACTTTTAATATCCTTTAACGATTTAGCTCATAGAATCTACAATTGGGAAAGGTATCTAAATGACTATCCTGATACAAAATTAAAAAATGAAGCAAATTACTTTTTAAAAATTTACCGTGAAACTTTCTTAACTGGAATGGATAATACAAGACTTTTTGACACGGAAAGTAGAATCCTTTTACATGAAGTAAAGCAAAGTTACGAAAGCTATATAAAGAATCATGCTGATACTAAATCTGGAATGATAATTCAGGAGTATTATGAAATATTAAAAAGAAATCAATTTAAGTATTCTGATAGTATTAATTATATTCTAAAGAAATATAACCTGAATTTAATGCATGGAATCCAACCACATGTAATAAAATAAATATTAAAAACTGGTAACAGCGGCTCAAAAGGGCATGCGGGGTAAAGGAAATCTCGAACATTTGTACTATTTTTTAAATTATTAGCAGTAGATTGATAGCTAAAATGATCAATCACGCACAAAAAAAAGCCTCAACCGCTAGCAAGCATTTTACATCAGCATCGTTTATAGATAACGTCAAACAGATAAAGATATAAGGAAAAATTATGGAAAAATTAATATTATTCTTGATAACTTTTTGTTTAGTAAGCTCAATTAAAGGCCAGATAAACACAAAAACAAACATAAGTTTCGAGAAAAAAATACCTGTATGGATGGCTGAAAACAAAGTTCCTTGTTTAGGTGTAGGCATTATAGAAGATGGGGAGCTTAAATATGTAAATGTTTTCGGAGAACTTAAAAAGGATGTTCCTGCGCCTAAGAATACTATTTTCAATATAGCTTCAATGACAAAGCCAATTGTTGCGATAGTTACATTGAAATTAGTAGAATCTGGTCAATGGAATCTTGACGAATCACTCGATAAATATTGGATAGACCCCGATGTTTTAAATGACACCTTACATAAAAAGCTAACTACACGTTATATATTGAGTCATCAGAGCGGATTTCCAAATTGGCGTACTGATAATAAATTGAAATTCGAATTTGAGCCTGGAACTGAATTTAAATATTCGGGCGAAGGATATGAATATTTAAGAAAGGCCTTAGAACATAAGTTTAATAAATCATTAGCAGCATTATCTGATTCTGTTTTATTTAAGCCATTAGGTATGAATGATTCATATTTTGTATGGAATGATAATATTAAAAATACAAGATTTGCTTTTGGTCATGATGGTCAAGGCGATATATATGAAGGTCAGGATTGGGGTTCTGTAAATGCAGCAGCAAGCATGCTTATGTCAACAGAAGATTTCGGTAAATTTCTGATTTATGTAATGAACGGTGCAGGTCTTTCCCCTAAATTATATAATGATATGATAAGTCCTCAGGTAAATGTACGGGAGCATGTTGCAAGATGTTTAGGTTGGGGTTTAGTGTTTGATTTACCAAATGCTGAATATGCCATTGAGCATGATGGCGGAAATCCTGGAATTAAAACTATAGGTTTTATTTTGCCAAAATCTAAGCGGGGGATTGTTGTTTTGACCAATGGAGATAATGGAATATTTGTTTACAATAAAATTATAAGTGAGTCTCTTGATTTAGGGAAAGCGTTTTTAGATATTTCAAATAATGCTTATGATGCTGCTGTAATAAAATTATCCAATGAAATATTAGATAAATATGTAGGAACATACAGTCGTTCTGATGTTAGCGGATATAATTTAATAATCAAAAGAGAAGGAAACGAACTTATAATATCAGGAGATGGCGTGCCATTCATGACATTAGTACCTGAATCAGAAAATAGATTTTTTATAAAAGGCTTTGGCTATCAATATGAATTCATTAAAGACGAAATGAATATTGTTACAAAAATGAATATATATGAAAAAGGGAAACTTTTATTAGACTCGAAGAAAATTAAATAAAAGCGTTTGCTAACAGCACTTCGCATTTTATACGGGGTGAAGGAATACTCGAACATTTTTACTATTTTTAAACTTTATTAACGGCGGATAGCTATGAAGGGCGAAAACCCGCACAAAACACAAGCGCAAACCGTTATAAATAAGCCGCGAAAAATTATAAAACTTGAGCAATTCAGCACTTATAGACAGGTATGAAATTTAAGAATCTTTTTTTGCGTTCTGAAAGATTTTATATTATGAAAGAGAATTTACATTCTGACAATTAAGGTATTTTTATTCGTGCTGATTGATACTAAATTTATCAATATAGTTTTAGTAGGTATGATAGAAAATTACTCACTTCGTTCATGAAAAAAGTTGTTTTAGTTTTTTCCATCCCATTTCTGCATTTTTAACAAATATGTATTTCTTATAGAAAAAAATGCTTTTATTAAATTATTTTTATATCCTAATATTTTACATTATGAAGATTATGAAATCGAATCTGTTTTTTTTATTTATGCTAGCTATATTCTTAAGCTCATGTTCTAAAGTCAAAGTATCTGCAAAAGATAGTTATGAGACTGTTAATTTCCCAGATGGTTCATTTGCTTATTTGAATAAAAATAGCTCCGTTGAATATGATAAGAATTTTACAAATAGAATCATTAAACAAAAAGGTGAAGTTTTTTATGAAGTTACAAAAGGAAACAATCGTTTTATTGTGGAAACTGAATCAGGAGAAGTAAAAGTTCTTGGAACAAAATTTAATGTTAAATCAACTAGAAACGAATTAGAAGTTGAAGTTGAATCAGGTTTAGTGGAACTGAAAGTTGACAAGCTAGTAAATGAGGTAAAAAACGGACAGAAAGCAGTATTTAAAGAAACAGAAAAAAATATTAAGATAGCAAAAGCGGAATTGAAGCATAAACAATGGATAAATGATTTGGAAAAAGATTTTAAAAAATTAGGAAAAGAAATTGTAAAGGACTCCAAACAACTTAAAAAAGAATCAAAAAAAACAGGCAAGAAAATAAAAAAAGATTTTAAGAAGTTAAAGAAAAAAACAACTAGTTAAGGTTAAAAAATCAAATTTTTCCATTTCTCAAAACTAACTTTTATTCTATGAGAAAAATAATTTTTATTGCGTTAAGGTATTGAATTGGCAGGTAACTATCCAGAACGATTTACAAAATTGATATTAGCATCAGCAGTTTCTAAAAAATGGTTAAGTGAAAATGATAAAGTATTTGAAATTGCAAATAAAATATTTAATCCATTTAGTGAAAAACTTACCTGGGGGCTTATTCGTATGTTATCTGGCATTTTCCCAAGATTGATTGCAGAAAGCTTTTATCCAAACTTTACCAAAAATTTAAAACATAACCTTACTAAAAAAGATATCCTGGAACTTATAAAAACCATAAGAAAGTTCCGTTCAAAAAAGGGATTTATAAATGATATAAACCAAAATATTGATGACAATATTATTCAAAAAATTGAATGTCCAACTCTAATTATTCATAGCGAAAGTGATAATATTGTTCCCATAGAGTTTGCTAAATACTCCAACAGTAAAATTAAAAATTTCAAACTCGAAGTTCTTAATAACGAGTGGGGACATTTGTTTTGGATTGGAGATGATTCAAAAAATTCAATAACCAAGACTATAAATTTTATTGAAGAATAATAAAGATAGGATTTTTAATAAAAACGCCCTATTTGTAACATTTGTTCAGCAAAAACGCAGGTTGAAAGGTTTGCATGCAAAACATTAGATTCGTTAGGTTATCCAACGAGGAACAATAAAACAGGCTGGAAACTTGCACAAAACAAAATCGCAACTATAGAATCATCATGCTATGGCAACTAACAAACAAGAACATTAATTATTATGGGTTTGCCTCCAAATAAACTATTATAACAAACTAGCCTTCTGAATATTTTGAAGGCTAGTTTTATTCTATTGATCTCTCGATGCATTTAATGATTAACTTAATTTGGCATATCGCTATTTCCTATACTTAAAATGCATTTCCATTGATTATCAATCCTTTTCCAGATATCAACAAATTTATTATTTGTTGATACTATTCCTATTGGTGTTTTTTTATTAAAATGGGAATGTCCTCGAACATAAGCAAAGTCACCTGATTCCGAAACTTCAATAGTATCTAAACCATAAGTATATGAATCAAAAAGAATAGTTGTATCAGCAAACCATTTTTCATTTGATTTGCGTATGGCTTCAGTGCCGATATAAATAGGTGCGTTCGGATCCATATAAACACCATCTGACGATGAAAAACTTAAAATTTTTTCTATGTCTTTTATCAGTAGTGCAGCAGTCCATTGATCTTCAAGATTGCGAATTATTTCTGCTTCTTTAAGAGTATCCACTTTGGGTGTGGAAGTGCATCCGATTAAAATGAAAAGGATGCAAAAAAATCCTAACATCTTTCTCATACTTTAAGTTTTAAGTTATTATTAAATGGATATTTGTTATATCAAATTTCGAATTTTTTAAAATAAAAGTCAATTATTATTTTTAATATTTTATAAATCAATTAAATATATAATCATTTACAGCAAGAATATCGGTTCACATTTTATGCTTGGCGAAGTGGTTATTTGACATTTGACATTTAATTTTTAATTTTAAACACTAAACTAGGGTAAGGAACGTAGGAGGAAAATTTACGCTAATCTCAGCCATAGCTGTTGTGTACAAATATTGAGAAAAGACATGCAGTATGATAAATTAACATATTCAGAGATAGATAAGATTGGTTATCTTCAGCCTGAAGGATGGCCTGATATTACTGATGTTTTTCGTTTCTATTGTAGTTGTGATTTTTGTAATCCAATAAAAATTACAATAGATAGTAAAATCGTGGGGATTGGCTGTTCAATTTTTTTTGACAAAACAGCATGGTTAGCCCATATCATCGTTAATCCTGAGTTTAGGAAACGAGGAATTGGATACAAAATAGTTGATTATTTATTAAATGATATTAAGAAAAGAGGAATTGAAACTTCTTTGCTAATAGCAACTGAACTGGGAGAACCTTTATATTTAAAATCAGGATTTCGTCTGGTTTCTAATTATCGCTATTTCAAAAGAAATTCATCAAAAATTGACAATCAATTCACAAGTAAAATTCAACCCTATAAAGCAGGTTTTTATAGCGACATAATCAAGCTTGATAAATATATTTCTGGTGAAAACAGGGAAAATCTACTTAAAGGTTATTTAATCAAATCATTTGTTCATATTAACAACAACGTAATAGATGGATTTTATATACCCGATTTAGGAGAAGGACCAATTTTTGCTATAACAATTGATGCTGGAAAGGAATTAATGCGATTTAAATATTCTACAATTGATAAGGCTACTTTGCCTGATGAGAATCAAGCTGGAATCGAATTTATTAAGGAGTTGGGCTTTATTGAAACAAATACGATTGGAAAAAGAATGATTTTAGGGAGTGACATTGAATGGAAACCTGAAATGATATATAGTAGAATTGGAGGGAACTTTGGATAAAAAATATCTATACACAAAATTGGTAATAAAGATTGCAGGTGATTAGTGCTTTGGTGACTAAAGTATTCTCTTTGTTTATGTTTTCAGCAGTTACTTATCAGGCAAGGTGTAAAACTAACGCACTGCTTTATACCCAATTACCATTAAAAATAATCAAGACTAATAAATATCATTTATAATTCTTCTAATCATTATAAAGGGTTTATTTTAGACTAGCCGATAAAATGATTTCTTTAACATATCCACAATAAACAAAATAAATCTTTAATAGGAGCAATCTTTATTATTACTTTTGAACGATAAAAAATTTATAACTATAATTGCAATAAGCTTTTTAATTAATCCGAACTCTTTTAAATAGGTTTTTGTCGATAGCCTTGAAAGAGAAATGATAAAGAAACGATAAATTTATTTTATGAATATAAAAAAAAGACTGCTTAGATTACCTGGCAAAATAAAAGGTTTATTTTTTGTTTTGCGTATGGATTTATTTATTCCTACTCACTTGTTTCATTTCATTGCAAATCTTGCAGAGTTGTCAAAATGGATTTCGGAGTACAAAAAAAAATGTCCAAACGATTTCTACTCAAGAAAATTCAATTATAAAAAACGCGAATCGCTCTATGAGCAAGTAATAACAACTTATGAATTAGATTCTAATATTGATTATTTAGAATTTGGTGTTTCTAATGGTAACTCTTTCAGATGGTGGATAAACAGAATAAAAAATACCGAGGCAAAATTTTATGGATTCGACACATTTACAGGACTCCCGGAAGCATGGGGCCCATTTAACGCGGGAGACATGGGCAATGGAAATGAACCACCTAAAATTGATGATAACCGACATGAATTTCACCAAGGTCTTTTTCAACAAACCTTAATTCCTTTCCTCCATAATTATAAATCTAACAAAAGAAAAGTTATTCATATGGACGCAGATATCTATTCTGCTACTCTCTATGTATTAACCCTTATTACTCCTTACCTTAAAGCAGGTGATATTATCTTTTTTGATGAATTTAGTGTTCCTCTTCACGAATTTAAAGCATTGAAAGAGTGGAGTAATTCATTTTATATTAAATATAAGGTTTTAGGTGGAGTTAACAATTTTTATCAAATTGCCATTATAATTGAATAAATCACCAAATAAAATCCTATTTCATAATAAGACCTGAATGGTTCAAAAATCCATAGCTACTTTATGAGGATATTTCTAATTGTATTATTTTACTTATCATTAACAATTAACCTACAAAGTCAAATAATCTATGGAAGAATTCTTGGCTCTGAAAACGGTGAGCCTCTAGAATATGCAAGTATTGGAATTGTGAACACGTCATTTGGAGTAATAACGGATGAAAATGGTTATTTCAAACTAGAAGCAAGGGAACAAGATCCATCTTCTAAAGTAAGAGTATCGATGATTGGATACAAACCCCAACTATTTACTATTAAGGAGCTTGAAAATAGAGAAAATATAATAAAGCTTATTATCTCTCCTATTGAAATTGCAGAAATTATAATTAAACCTACTACCAAAGAAAGAAAAGTTGGCAAAACAGGACATAACAAGAAATGCGGGTTGAGTGGATGGGGTGGTTTAAATGAAAGAAAGGGTTACGAAATTGGAACGAATATCGAACTTGGGGATCAACCTGTAATAATAAAAAGCCTCCACATACAACTGCATCGCCAATCATTTGATACGAGTTTTTATAGATTACATATTCGTGAAATTAATGACACCATTGTAACCAACGAACTTTTAACAGGCAACATTATAGTTTCAATTACAAATGAATCGGGCTGGGCAAAAATTGATTTAGATGAATATAATCTTGTTCATAGTGGTGAAATTGCAATAACGTTAGAATGGTTAAGAGTAGCAGGTAATAATACAGATCGTGCCATGAAAATTAATGATAGAATTCATGATGCCTATATTCTTTTTAAAAATCAAAAGAATCATTATGGCATATATCGCTGGGGAACAGAGGCAAAGTGGACGATCACTAAAACCTGTGGCCCGAGTATATACCTAACAATAAAAGAGTAGAAAAGAAAAGAAAAGACCCTTTGGTTCGATTAAAAAACAATTCAAGTTAAAGGTTTTGTTAAAAAATAGGTCACCCATTATTTATCAATAAATAAAGTTTGTTCGTAAGGTTTAATAATAGATTTAGATATTCAGTTAAAAACGAAGGAAATCATCATAAAAATCCTCAAAATTGAATCTGAATTAATCTCATCATGCTTGCATAATACACTGAATTATACTATTTTAGTTTTTTACGGAATTTGAAATGTCAATATTTTAATTTATGAGCAATCAAGGGCTTTTCAAGAAGAAACTATTTAAATATATTCCAGCACTTGAATGGCTTTCTGAGTATTCCCTTAAAATTTTAAGTAATGATACTATAGCAGGATTGACCCTGGCCGCTTATGCTATTCCTGTTTCTTTAGCTTATGCAACATTAGCCGGATTACCCCCACAATATGGTATTTATGGTTATCTTATTGGAGGTTTGTTTTATGCGATGCTAGGTACAGGAAAGCAACTTGCCGTTGGTCCTACATCAGCAATATCAATGATTATCGGGGTAACTCTTGCCAACCTTTCAAATGGAGATATTCAGCGATGGATTGATCTGTCATCTCTATCGGCCCTTATATTTGCGGCAATGAGTATTCTGTCCTATATACTCAGATTGAGTAGTATAATTAATTTTATTAGCGAAACAGTTTTACTTGGATTTAAAGCTGGAGCAGCAATAACAATAGGACTTACACAGTTGCCAAAACTTTTTGGAGTAACTAGTAGTGGACATGGTTTTTATGGTCGTTTAGTAGATTTATTTGGTCAATTACCTGATACGAATATCTATGTCTTACTATTTGGAATAGTTGCAATTGTTTTAATGATTTTAGGAGAAAAACTATTGCCAGGCAAACCAATTGCCATTATTGTAGTGGCAATATCAGTAATTGCTATTTCATATACTCCATTGGGATCAATGGGTTTTAATACGGTTGGCATTATACCTAAGGGTTTACCTAGGCTGCATTTACCAACTTTAAACTTACAGGATATTGGAAATATATTACCCTTGGCTTTTGCTTGTTTCCTTTTGGCCTATATCGAGAGTGTTTCAGCAGCAAAAACTCTTGCACAGAAGAATGGTTACGACATAGATGCAGGTCAGGAGTTGTTGGCTTTGGGAGTAGCAAATCTAGCTACATCTTTGGGTCAGGGATATCCTGTTAGTGGTGGTTTATCACAATCGGCAGTAAATGAAAAAGCAGGAGCTCAAACACCATTATCACTTGTTGTTGCATCAGGAACTATTGCTCTTTGTTTATTATTTTTAACAGGACTACTTAAAAACTTACCAACTGTAATATTAGCCTCAATTGTATTAGTCGCTATCAGAGGATTGATCGATATAAAAGAATTAAAAAGGCTTTTAAAAATTAATCGATTTGACTTTATTATAGCTATAGTAGCGTTAATTAATGTAATTATATTTGGAATATTACAGGGAGTATTAATTGCAGCTTTATTCTCTTTAATCCTAATAATTCGAAATGTTTCTGCTCCCAATGTTGCATTCTTGGGCAGAATACCTGGTACAAACAGATATTCGGATATAAAGCGACACCCAGACAATGAGTTGATACCTGGAATTCTTATTTTCAGAGTTGAATCTACACTGGTATATTTCAATGTTGCCTATGTTTATAATACTGTTTGGAAAAAAATTTTAGACTCGGGTCCTTCATTAAAAACAGTAATATTTGATTTAAGCACTTCAGCAACTATTGATTCAAGTGGAGCTAAACTAATTAAACGATTATTTCAAAACTTAAAACAAAAAGGAATTACACTTGAACTTACTGAAGCCCGCTCTGGTGTAAGAGACATTCTTAGAGACGAGGAAGTTGAACAACTGGTTGGACACATAAGTCGAAAAGACAATCTTCATGATGATGTGGTAGCAGCTTTGGGCGAAATAGAACCAGATATTAAAAAGGCTCCAGTGAAACCAAAAACCTTGATGATACCAGATATTGTCACACAAATAATCCTGGGTAACAACTATTTTACACAAACCCATCCCAAAGAATATTTTGAAAGCTTTAGCTATGAACAAAAGCCCTATATAACTTTGGTTACTTGTTCAGACTCACGAGTACCACTAAATGCTCTTTTGCCAGATACTTCAAATAAAGTTTTTACTATTAAAAACATTGGGAACCAAATTTTATCAACTGAGGGTTCAGTAGATTACGGCATTTACAATTTAAAAACACCCATATTGTTCTTTTTAGGACACTCAGATTGTGGAGCCATAAAATCGTATATAGAGGGTTTTGATGAAGAAACATATGGAATAAAGCACGAACTTGATTTTTTACAACCACTTATTAAAGAACATGATCATAAAGATGATTCTGGAAGGTTATATACCCGGATAATTGAAAAAAATCTCGATTATCAGATAAACATAGCCTTCAAAAAATACAAAGATCTGGTTCAAACTGGAAAACTTACAATTATTGCTGCATTTTATGATTTTAAAGGTGAGTTTGGAAAAGTAAGAGGAGATATTGTTATAACTAATGTAAATAAGCAAAAGAATGTGGAAAAATTGAGAGAAATGGAAATTTTCAAATACTTATCCAGGGCTCAAAAGGAATTGCATATTGGAAGATTACCGGAATAATATTAATAAGAAAACGCCCGCAATAATACGGGCGTCCTCATTCAGGTTAATAACAATGATGGCTATTTCTCTACAGCTCAACCTTAACAGGCTCGATCTTTTGTGCCACCACTTCGGTAATGTACTTGTCCTGTCCGTTTTTATCGGTGTACTTGCGGGTGTTTAACCTACCAGTTACAGATATAAGCTCTCCTTTTTTAAGAAAATCAGTATCTTCATCTTTTTTTATCTTCCAATAAGATACGTTGTGCCATGTTGTGTTTGTTACCCACTCACCTTTATTATTTTTATAACTCTCGCTTGTAGCTATATTCATACTTACGAGTGTGCGTCCGCTTTCAAATGTTTTTACTTCTGCATCACGACCAAGAAAACCTTGAATTTCTACTTTGTTAATTGTTGCTTCCATGTTTTTACGTTTTTTTAAAGCCTGCCAGTCGGCAGACAGGTTTAACAAAAATTTATTGATACAAATTAACATCAGGGTTTAAAGGTGATTCGGTTGTTAAGCAGGTATAGTCGATTAACATTCGTTTGTTGTCGTTTGTAATTATTTGAGAATATTTTTATCTTTGATTTCCAAGATGATTAAATGAGAGAAATTATGAATGAAAAATTAGCCCGAACATGTCCCGAATGTGGTGAAAAATTAATTGGCAGAGCCGATAAGAAATTTTGCTCCGATCAGTGCCGTAACACATATAACAATAGGCTTAACAGCGATGCCAGTAATACGGTGCGAAATATTAATAACATTCTGAGAAAAAACCGTCGTATACTACAGGAGCTAAACAAACAATCAGGAAAAACAATGGTTACAAAAGACACCTTGCTTTCGAATGGATTTAATTTCACCTATAACACACACACCTACAAAACCCAGAAAGGATTTAATTATCATTTCTGTTACGAGCAGGGTTATTTGTTTTTAGAAGACAAGAACCTCTATCTGCTGGTCACAAGTAAGGATAGAGAAGGTTAGTTTTTAAATTATTGGATATTATCTTACTTTTAAAACTTATATTAGTTGTATATTTTTGCTTCAGCAATAAAAAAAATACTCAAACACTCAAAATTATTTAAATTCATGTCAAAATTCTTACTACTAGCTATATTTGCTTGTTCAATATTTACAGCAAACTCGCAAAAAACATATAAATACTCAATTGCACCAAAAGATTCTGTTGTGGATATCTATTTCTCGGATACAATTTTTGATCCCTATCAATGGATGGAAAACCCATCAGATCCAAGACTAAAAGACTGGATTGATGATCAAAAAAAACTTACAGAAAAATTGGGGCATAAGCAGACTCAAATTTGGACTTTGCGAGAACAAATAGCAACAATGTATAGTAACATTGAACGAGAAAAAATTGAAGGATATGTCGAGAAAGAAGAAAAAAACAAAGACAGATATGAGTTTAAGGATAAATACATTGAATATAATCGTGCTCCCGACTTGCTTTACAAGAAAAACAGCGATTCTAATTACAAATATCTTATTAAGATTAAGGAATTTAGAAATACAAAGGATGATAATGTAATAATAACCAATATTGGATTAAGCCCTGATTTCGATATCGCAGCAATCTCCATGTCGCATAGCGGAAGCGATTGGCGCGAAGTATACTTTTTCGATCTGGAAAATGGCCAACAATTGTCAGACACATTAAAATACCTTAGAAATGGTAGTCAAGTAATATGGAATGGTAATGGAGTTTATTACGATAGCTACAAAAAGCCTGTAGAAGGAAGAGAGCTTTTAGATAAAGCCGTAGGACAAACACTTTATTATCATAAAATAGGAACAACCCAATCAAACGATTTAATGCTTTATCAGAACCCTGATACAACTGGTGCTTATCGTTTTCGTTATTTTAAACAAGATAGTACCAAACTATTTTTTTATCATCAGTATCAATCCAAAGGGAAAATATACAATGCTGTTTCATATGGAAATATTAATGAAAACAAGTCAGTTTTCTTAAAGAACTTTCTACTTTACCCAAAGAGCGATTCTATTGGGTTTAAAATCGAGGAGCTTTTTGGCGATACTGCAATTTTAAGTACTACATGGGATACACCAAATGGCAAATTAATGACAGCCAATATTAACCAGTTAAATAGTTTAGAAAAACTTGTACCCGAATTTGATGTTCCAATGCGTTCTGCAAACCGATTGGGTAAAGATATGATTGCATGCACATATAGAAATGATGGACAGTATTTTGTGTTGATATTTAATTTGCAAGGTGAATTACTAAAGAAAATTGATTTCCCATTTGGGAAATCTGTTAAATCATTTTACGAGAATGATCCAGAAGCTGAATATACTGATTTTTGTATATCATCATTTTATCATCCAAATATATGGTATCAATTATCATTAAAGGACTTTAGCTTTAAGCCAATCAGTAATATCTGGATACCTTATGATGCAAAGAAACTCGAAACAAGATATATAAAGTACATTTCAAAAGATGGAACAGAAATCCCTATGTATATTACATGTTTAAAAGACACAAAATTAAACGGCAATAATCCTACATTGCTTTATGGATATGGTGGTTATGGAGTAACAATTGAACCTTTTTTCAACGAATCTGTTGCCCTATGGTTACTTCATGGAGGCATATTGGCTGTTCCAAACATAAGAGGTGGAGGTGACGAAGGTAGTGAATGGGGTAAAGCTGGTCGTAGATTGAAAAAACAGAACACCTTCAATGATTTTATTGCTGCAGCAGAATATTTAATTCAAGAAAAATATACCAACCCAGATAAATTAGCAATAAGAGGAAAATCTCATGGAGGACTACTTGTGACAGCAGTTGCAATGCAAAGACCCGAACTCTTTAAGGCGGTTGTAGCCGAGGCTGGAGTATATGATATGTTGCGATTCGAAAAATTTACTATTGGCTCTGCAGATGCTAATGTAAACGAATTTGGTTCAGTCACAAATTTTTATGATTACAATAATCTAAAATCATATTCTCCTTTGCATAACATTAGAGATGATGAAAAGTATCCAAATATTCTCTTATTATCTGGTGATAATGATGACAGAGTTCCATCTTTTCATTCATATAAATTTTTAGCAACCCTACAAGCTCGAGGTAGTTCAAAGTCAGTTTATCAGTTATATATTATTCCGGGAGCTGGGCATGGAGGTGCATTAACACCAGTTGATGCATTTGAAAAATTGCTGTATGAATACTATTTTCTATTTGATCAGTTGGGAATTGAATTCTGGTAAGTCCATTAGTTTTTTCGACCTTAGTTTTTGTAGCTTTGGTGAGAATTCCTTTTTTACAATAGGTAGGCTATAGAAATAAAAAAGAAAGAACGAATAATCGCTCTTTCTTTTCTTGTAAACTATTCTATAAATTACTTAACAATCAATCTTTTTGTTACGGTTCTTTCTTCTGATCGAATACTTACAAAATACAATCCTGCATTTATATCCGAAGGCAGATTAACTGTTGCTTTCAAGCCTCTTTCGGCATATTCGGTTTGCGCTAATTTAACTTTGCCAGTTACATCAACAATCTCTATTAATATGAGCTCATCAATACCAAATTCTGTTTCAATATTAATATAACTTACAGCTGGGTTAGGATATATTGCAAAATATATATTTTCAATATCATCAATACCTGTGACTTTCGAAACCGTCACGATCCAATCCTGGTATGTTGCATCTTGTGCAGTAATTCTATATGTAACTGCTGATGTAAAGTTATTTGAAGAAGTACTAGAAACCTGTGTCGTACCTTCAACAGTTGCAGTTGCAGCATTAGATAGGGTAAATGAAGCAACTAATGAGCTTAAGTTTGCTGATGAATTTACAGTAACAGCGACGGTATGTGCTGTATTATTAATAATTGCAGCCGAAGTTTGTTCAGCAAAGCTAAAAGTAAGGATATCCTTCCCATGGTATGGCTCGACAGTTACTGTTACTGTCCAGTCTTGTTCTGTTCCATCCTGAGCAACAACCTTATAAACGACTGGATTTGTAAAAGTGTTGGCTGTTGTTCCGCTCACCTGTTCATTACTATTTACATATACTTTTGCATCACCAGAAAGTGTAAATGTTGCTACCAAATCGGATAAACTAGTTCCGGGAACTACCTGCAGAGCAACGGTATGATTCGTTGTATTTATTGTTGAAGAAGCACTTTGTTCAGCCATACTGTAACTCACAATGTCATTTTCGCTGTTTAAAGCAGTCGTTACAGAAACTGTCCAATTCTGTTCATCGCCATTCTGAGCAACAATAGTATAAACTACATCGCTGGTAAAATTATTTACAGTTGTTTCGCTTGTTTGGTCTGTTGTGCCAATTTTTGCAGTAGCATCAGGTGATAGTGTATATGTCGCAACCAATACACTGAGATTTGTTCCGTACTCAACCTCAATATCAATGGTATGGTCAGTTGCATTTATAACTGCATTACCAGTATGTTCAGCAAAGCTGAATGTTAAGATATCGTTTTCGTCGTTTAAAGCAGTAGTCACTGTTACTATCCAGTTTTGAGCTGTACCATCCTGGGCAGTAATAGTATAAATGACCGGAGATGTAAAATCATTTGCCGTAGTACCACTTGATTGGGCATTTAAACCTACTGCTACTGCTGCGTTTTCTGATATTGTAAATGTAGCTACAAGTGCTGTTAAAACTGTACCATAATCAACCTCAATTGAAATGGTATGGTTCTCGGTATTAATTATAGCATCTCCGGTTTGTTGTGTTAAACTAAAAGTTAAGAAATCGTTTTCTTCGCTTATGTATGTATATTCATCAGCACCAATATCACAAGGATTACTTCTGGATTCGAGATCGATATCTCGAATCAGATAGTAATCAAGGTTTGAATTACCTGTTGCTACTAATTGTGCGCTTGCATTAAGGTATTTATTTGCATGATAGATATGAAGATCCCCATCAGAAATAAATCTTGGATCTACTGAATATGAATCGGCATCTCTGCTAGCAAGTGTTTGCCATTCTTCTAATGTTTCACAATCGGTATCAGTTGTTTTAATTAAAACACTCCCAGTTGTATAAAAATCATTGTAATTACTTGCAAATATTGATGACGAAACATCGGTATAAAATGCATATCCACCAGCTCTGTTTGAGAAAATATTATTGTTCGAATAAAATGCCTCTGTTGCGGCATTAATAACCCTTAAGGCCTGACTAACTATATTCAAACCATAAATATCAACAGTATTATAATAGATGTCGCGATAAGGAGTATTGTTCAATGTGATACCCGAAACAGTTCCGTTACTGGTAATAATTTTAATAAAATTATTAAATATTGAAGCTCTCTTGTTGTATTCGCCAGTACCATAATAATCATATATTCCATATCCCCCTGCAGTTAAAGCTGTGGATGCAATTTTAATATTGTTGTTGAATACCATCTCCCTTTTACAATACATAAGGTAAACACCATATGGATTTAAATGAGCCGATGATATATTTATTGTATCTGATTTTACAGTACATGAATCCTGAAAAACCAAATTGATAGCTGCATAATATTGATCCAGTAAATTATTATTACTTATTTCATTACCAAGCTCCATATCTGAGGGTGATAAACTCGAAAAATAGACCCCCATTGATCCATATTTAAATGTATTATCTGAAATGATATTATAGCTATCGTTAGAACCATTGTATTTCGAAAAGATTAACGAATAGGTATCTGTTTGGCTTGCAATATTTAATCCTTTTAAATCACAATAGGTTATTCCATTATGCGAAGCGCCATTGTTAAAATCAAAAATTACTCCATAGGAAGAACTCGGATCTACTAAAAATTCTATTTTCTGAAAGTAAATATAATCGACACCCGCAAGGTTAACAATATAGTTTTTATCTACATCATTAATTTTATAAGTTAATACAACATCTTTTTGATTCCCTGATTTTGGATAAAAAACTATACCTGCATCAGCCGATGCTCCAGTAATTGATGGTATTGAGATCTGCTCTTCGTATATTCCTGAAGAAACTTCGAAATATGTATCTTCTGAAATACCATTAAAAACTAATGCTTCAACGGCTTCAGAGAATGAAGTATAATCTTCAATTCCGTTTTTACCTATTGTGTAGGTTCCAGACATTGGCTGAACTGAATATTCGTCGGCTCCAATATTTGGAGTATTAACATTTCTTATTTCCTCATCAATATCTCGGTTAATACCAGCAATTGGGATACCCAGCAAATCGGGATTTCCAGAAGCTATATGCAAATCGTTATTTGCAGCATCAACAAAAGTTAGATTTTGGTTATAAGAATTTGCTGACATTCCGGAAAAGCTTTGCCAGTCGGCTAAAGTCGAATAATTAACTGAATTACATTTTACCAAAGTTGTTCCTGGTGTATACAAACAATTATAATTTTCTGATGCGATATCGGCAATTTCATCAATATCCAATGCCGAATAACCAGAATTGCTGGTAATAAAAATGTTATTATGCAATGTAATATTACTACAAAGATTATCTATAGTAGTAGGGCAGGCAGTACTTGACACCGTATTATTATAAATTTTGGTATATGCACATGACCGTATAACTAATTTGTACTTAATAAAGTTATTATAAACAAGCGCTTCTTTACCTTCCACAGTGTTCAAACTATATAAATCGAAAATATTTGTAATAACATTATTTCTAACAATATTTGAAGAGTTTCCCAGAGCATAATCTAGATTTAATGAACCTTCCATAAAATTCCCTTCGATAAGTCCGTTTTCGATAAATGAAAGAGATGAACCAGCATAGTTTGTTTCTCCATTTATAAATGAATTATTGCTAATGGTTAGATTTATGTTGTAATCCATATATAAAAACCCTCTTGAATGTTCAAAGGTATTTTCAGTAAAAACAATACTCGTATCATTTGTTGAGAGATCATCCCTTACAAGATATTTATCCTTAAAAATGCAATCCCCTGTTTTACCGTAAAAATGGTTACCATCAAATTGAATATCTTTTACCTCATTTTTAAGTAAAATAACATTACCAAAAGCACTTGTTCCACTGCTATAAATAGAAAGGTTTTTAAAACGTAAATAATCTGAGCCATTCAGATAAACGGTATAGTTTAGATCGGTTGTTGCAGGATCGTAATAAATTTTTACATCAGCTGTATCGCCCGATGCAGATTGAATTGTTATTGTATTTATTTCAGAAGACCCTTCTATTTCAGTTATTTCAATTTGTTCATTATATTCTCCTTCATTTACATTAATAACTACAGCACTATCGACTCCTCGATTGTTAAGATCTGCGATTGCAGTAGCAAACGAAATATAATCTTCCATACCACTTTTATCTACAACATAAGTTCCTCTCAAAGGAGCTTTAGTATATTCATCAGCACCAATATTTGGGCGAGGCATATATCTTGCATCACCATCAAAATCTGTTGTTATTTCACTAATTGATGTACCAAATAGTTTGGGAGTACCCAAACTGATATGCATATCAGCATTCGTCCAATCGTCGAATGTAACATCATCGTTAAAGGAATGTGCAGATTGATTAACTGCAGCTTGCCATTCGGATAATGTTGCATAATTGATAGTCGCCGCCTCAACCAGAAGAGCACCAATAGTAAATAAATTATTATAATCAAGAGTATCAACATATGAGATATCACCGATGCTCATTGCGGGATAGGAAGCATTTAAACTTTTAAAAATATTATTCAATATTTTGTAATTACTTCCACCTGAATAAAGTCTTAACGGATAAGATCCACTGGCCACTACAGAATTATAATAAATATTTACTCCCGAACACGAACTAACAAAAATGCTACCACTAATGAAATTATTATAAATCTTAGTTTTAAAATCTCCTGTAGGATATAAACTATATAAGCTTACAGAACCAATTAAAGTGTTTGAATAGAAATTTAAACCATACGTTCCATTATAACTAAAATTCACGGGACCATTAATTTTATTGTTAAACACATCTGCACTTTTAAAATTTGATAGTGTAAGCTGATCACTTTCACCACTAATAAATATGTTTTCTTTAAAAACAATATCTTTTCCATAGCTATACTTAACACCATATTTACCATGTTCAAACTTATTGTTTTCGAAAATTGTGGCTGTATCCACTGAACCTAAGTCACCTGCCACAATTACTTTATCACCTAAATTAGCCGAGGTACCCGTTTTACCGTAAAAATGGTTTCCGATAAATTTATTGTAATTACAATTTCCGGTAATTTTTACAACAACACCAAAGTTATCTGCTCCTTTAGCAAACAATGATAAATCTTTAAAGGATATATAATCAGCACCATCCAAATGAATAACATAATTTAAACTACTAGATGGTTCGTAATAGATTTTAACATCGGCTGTATCACCTGAGGCTGATTGAAAAACTATGGTATCTATGGGTGATACACCGCTTATTTGCTGAATAACTAATTGTTCGTGATAATCGCCTGCAGATATATTAAAAGTTACGGGACCACTTATACCATCATTAGTCAATGCTGTGACAGCGGCAGAAATTGTTGTATAATCACCTGTTGTACCAATAGTATATGTTCCGGTTAATTGACTATACGAATTTTGAGAGAGAAGGAAGGTGCCTGAAAGGAAAAATAGGAGTATTTTTCCAAAATGTGTAATTGAGTAATTTTTTTTCATAACATTAGGTTTTTTAATGATAATTAATAGAAAGGCTTTTCCACAATATCAGAAAATGCGCTAATACAAGTTTATAGAAGAAAAAAAAGAATTGTAAGAGGATAATTCCTGTTTTAGATAGGCATTTTACCTGTTTTTGGATTACTCATATGAAATAGACTTAAGCAATTGTGCATATTTCATTTCATAGGTCAATTAATAAGAGACCTTTAGTCCCTAAGCAAAACTTTAGATTTTTATTAATCCATTTTTTATTGCATATACAAGCAGATCGACCATGTTTTTTGAACCTGTTTTTACAATAAGGTTGTTTTTATGACCATCAACGGTTCGCTTACTAATAAACAATTTGTCAGCAATTTCCTGATTTGATAATCCTTCGGCCACAAGTTGGATAACTTCTAATTCGCGTTTGGTAATCTGCAAATCATCATTTTCGGGTTGGATTTCTTGTATATACTTTTTTGTAAAAAACCCCAATAACTCTTCGGAGTAATAATTTCCACCGTTAAAAACCAATTCTATGGCATGACATAATACTTTACGAGTAACATTTTTCAATAAAAATCCTCTTGCACCAGCCAGAATCATTTGTTGCAAGTATTCTTCGTCACCAAACATGGAAAGAGCAATAATTTTCAAATCAGGTTTGAGTGCAATAATTCTTTTTGTAGCTTCAATTCCGTCAACCACGGGCATTTTAATATCCATTAATATAACATCCACATCTTTGCTTTTAATTAATTCAATTGCGTCCAATCCATTAGCAGCTATTCCGCAAAGCTGTATATTTTCCATTCTGTTTAAAATAGTTTGCAAACCATTTCGAAATATCTCATGATCATCAACAATTATAACTCTAATCTTTTCTGCCATAGTTATTTAGATTAAAATTCAGTTAGATTTTGAAGAAAAAAATCCATTTTTGCTTTAAAACCCTTGTCTGGTTGAGAATCAAAATGAATGGTTCCATTAAGCGATTTTACTCTTGATACTACATTTTGCAATCCAATACCATTTGAGTTCTGCAATGCTTTTTCAACAACAAATCCATATCCATTATCTTCAAATAATACAGACAAAGATCTTTCATTTTCTTCCATTTTAATCTTTATTATACTAGATGGAGCATGTTTAATAGAGTTATTAATCAGCTCTGTAAGAATTCGATAAATCATTACCTGTTGCCATTTTCCATAATTACATAGTTCTGTTGTTTCAAGAATCACATTCGGTTTACCTTGCATACAAACCCTGTTAGAAAATATCTGCAGTGACTTTATAAGGCCATCATTTTCGATATTTTGTGGCATAAGGTTATGCGATAGGTTTCGAGCCGAACAGATTGCTTCATCGATTATTTTATTCGACTCGGTTAATAATGTTTTTGTGGAAGGATTCGTTAATTCATCATCGAGTTCGTTTACGTACATTTTAACGGTCGAAAGTAATGGTCCAATGCCATCATGCAATTCTTCAGCAAAATGTTTTCGTTCCTTATCTTCGGTCTCCATAGTATTTTTAAGAAGTAGCTTGGCCTCATGTTTTCGTTGTTTCGAGCGGTAAAGAATTAATAAAATGAGAAATATTATGAATAGAACAGAAAGGCTAGATAACCAGACAATTCGATTATTCTTCATTTTTAAATCACGAACTACTTTTTCCTGCTGTAATTGATTTATTTCCTGCTCCTTTTTTGCAGTTTCGTATTTTGTCTGCATTTCGGCAATTTGTTGACTGCTTTTTTCATTAAAAATCGAATCCTTATAAGCTGAATATAGTTTATAATGAGCTAGCGACTCAGAATATCGACCTTTGGCAGAATCAACTTTCGAATAAAGTAGATATGACCGATAAAGAACATCGAGAATATGAAGTTTCCTGCCTAGTTCAATGCTATTTTCAATATTCATTATTGCATTTTCCCAATCCTTTTTTTGAAAATATAAATTTGCAAAATCTATTTTGGCATATGCAAGACCTTCATTATCGCCAATCGACTCCATTATTTCAATTGTTTTAGCAAACATCTCTAAAGCCTTGTTCCATTGTTTCATTAAAGTATATAGTTCTGCCAGATGATTATAAATAAATGCAATGGCATCCTGATCCTGCATCTTTATATAGAGATCTAAACTTTCTTTCAGATTAATTTCTGATTCAGAATAATTATTCATAGTCTTGTTAATTATTCCAATGTTTGATAACGAATTGGCTATTCCGTACAAATCATCCGATTCCTTTTGCAGAATCAACGCATTATTATAATATTCCTTTGCTTTAGCTTCTTGCCTTAAATCTGAATAAACCTGCCCGATATTGGTGTAAGCCCCAGCAATTTTTATGTTGTCATTTATTGATTCAAACTTTTCCAGAGCTTTAAAATAAAAACCTAAAGCTTCATCGAGCTTATTCTGAACATAATAAATAATACCAATGTTCAGAAAAATGCCTCCGATTTCTTTCATATTACCAAGCGATTCCTGTATTACCAATGCTTCGTTATAACACTCCAAGGCTTTAATATAATTTCCCATTCTCTTGAACAATACACCGGTATTATTAATAGTAATTGCAGCTCCACTCAAATCATTGCTCTCTTTAAATTTTTCGACAGCCTTATTATAAAAAAGGAGAACGCTATCGTATTTGGCTTTATAGAAATATGTAACTCCGATATAGGATAATGCTTTGGCTTCGCCATTAGTATATGCTATTTTCTGAGCAAGGTCCAAGGCTAATGAACTATACTTATAAATCGAATCGGTAGAATATCGCCAGTTTATCTTTGCAATTGCCAAATATATATCAACTTTCTCCTGTGGTTTCGAATCTTTTAATTTCTCAAAAAGTGTATCGACAGAAGGTTGGGCAATGGAAACAAAAGAAAGTAATATTATAAAAAAAATTGTAACAATATTTCGCATTTTTTATTTACAAGTTACTAATTATGAATAAAAAATACAACTAGATAGAAAAGGTCGGATCTAAAAAAAGCTCCTAAAAAGGGGCTTTTAGTATTTTTGCTAATTTGATTTTATAATTGTCTTTATAGTATCAAGATATTTATGTAGTGATTTTTCCGGATTTTTCTTATCCGTATTCCATTGCATTGCAATACAAATGTCTTGTCCGGGAATATACTCAACAATAGTTACGTACCCAGGAAAAAAACCTGTATGACCAAAAGAAACAATACCATCATTATTCCAAATTATACATGCCATTCCATATTTTGCATTATCTTCCAATGTAGTTTGAAATGCAGCTGGAGTTATCATTAGTCTGTATGAATCCTGCGAAAATACTTTACCTGAATAATACAATCTCCCCCATTTTGCTAGATCAGAAGCAGTACAAGCAATACCACCTCCTGTAAATTCCATTTGCGGATTAAAAGCAAATTTTCCATCATCAAGCAATACTTTTTCAGGTACTGCAAATTCTTTTGAATAGATGGAGTAACCGGGAATTAACCTTTCAATTTTTCTTGTATTTCCAGGAAAAGTACTTTCCAATTGTAAAGGCTGAAAGAATCTCTTTTCCAGTTCTGAATAATATTCATTGTCTATTAGTTTTTCAATCAACATTCCTAAAATAATATAATTAGTATCGGAGTATGCCCATCCTTTTCCGGGCTCGTGAAGGGCTGGCTTTCCAAATATATGGGATAATCGTTCAACTCCTGTCCAAATTTTATCTGGATTTTGGCTTAGTTTAATTGCAATAGAATCATCGAATTCATAACGTTCAAGACCAGTTGTATGATTTAACAACATGCGCAATGTTAAACCCTTTGCATTTGGTATCTTATCGAACCATTCCTCATCTCCAAAATATTTCGAAAGCGAATCATCAACATTTAATTTACCCTCATCTTGTAATTGCAAAATAAGTGCAGCACAAAATGTTTTTCCTGTACTACCCGAGAACATAACATCCTCTGGTTTCATTAAAACTTGTTTTTCTTTATCAGAGAAACCTTCTGAGATTGTCCATATTTCATTATTGGGCATTGAAATTGCCATATTTACTCCAGGAATACCAACCTCCTGAATCATTTTTTGAAGCTCAGATTTTATTTGGAGTTCTTTTTTACTTTTTTCTGATTGGCAAGAAAAAATAAAAATTGAAGTTAAAATCAGTAAAACTATTTTTCTCATATTTTAATTTTATTAGATTTTAAAATTAGAAAATCATTTCGAGAAAAGGTTTAATTTAGCGCAAGTATTTTTAAATTATATTATATGTTTACTAAAGCCATTGTTCGAAAACCGGCACATACTTTTGCCAACGGAATAACCGAAGCAAATCTTGGGAAACCGGATTATAAAATCGCCCTTAAGCAACACGAAGCATACTGCGAAGCTCTTGCTAAATGTGGATTGGAATTAACTATCTTAGAAGCTAATCCAGAATTTCCCGACTCATGTTTTGTTGAAGATACAGCTGTTGTTACTAAAGACTTTGGAGTAATTGCACGACCAGGTAATATAAAACGACAAGGCGAAGAAATTGAAATAAAAAAAGTTCTCGAGCCACTATTACCATTATATTCAATTACCGAACCAGGTACTCTCGATGGAGGTGATGTAATGCAAGCAGATAATAAATTTATTATTGGTTTATCGAACAGAACGAATCTTACCGGATCAAGGCAATTAAAGGAAATCTTAGAGAAACATAATTATGATGTAACCGTAATCCCAATTTGCAATATCCTGCATTTCAAAACAGGAGTTAACTATCTGGGCGAAAATAACTTACTGCTACAAGAAGGAATATGTAGTTTAAATGAATTAAGCAGCTATAATCATATTATAATTGAGCAGGATGAATTTTATGCAGCCAATTGCCTTCGGGTTAATGATTACGTTTTAGTTCCTAAAGGATTTCCTAAAACCAAATCAAATGTAGAGAAATTAGGATATAAGATTATTGAGCTTGAATTATCGGAGTTTCAGAAAATGGATGGAGGACTAAGTTGCTTGTCTTTAAGATTTTAATTGGCAGCTTAAATTTCACAGTTTATTTATAATCTGTTTTTTCAATAATTTCGAATTTTACCAAATCGGAAGTTTTATAAAGGGTATAAATTGCATCCTTGCGTTTAACTATTTTCTCTACAACATAGAGATTATTGTCAATAATGCGGGCATCATAAAAGAAACCTTCAAATTCGCGTATGGTAATAAAATCGTTACCAGATAATCGAATTATTTTTGACGATGTAAAAGCCAAAATTGTTGAATTATAATCAAGAAACATATATGGGAATTCATTGCAGGCATATAGCTGATCGTTATATACTATAACTCCTTCTTCAGAATCATAGTAAATTAATTTTTCGTCATTGGTAAAAGTAAATGAGTGTGAACCAAATAAAGTATCAATGGTAAAATTTACCAAATTAACTAATAATATATTTTCCTGGTTATAAAAAGCTGCAAAACTACCCTTTTTAGAGACTTTAAAATTTATTATCCGGGGAGTAATTATCGAGACTATTAACTTCCCTGTACTATCATGGTAATTAATACGATCGGGACGATCATCGGCCGTTTCTTCGTTTGCAATAAATGCATTTGGAAGTACATATAATACATTTCCATTAAAGAATAAAGAATCCTTATAGTTTATAGTACTATTTAACCCTTCCTTAATAACTCTGTATTCGTGTGCTTGAGGTAATTCATCCAATACAATTTTGCCTATTTTATTTAACTTTTGCGCCGATGATGTTAAACTGATTAATAAAAAAATATATAAGTAAAGTTTTCTCATGGAAAAGATCCTTTTTTTTTAGGATTTCAATATTAATCAATTCGAATTAACTAACCATAAAATTTTAGATTATTTTGAATTACCCCTATTTTTTGCCGCTTAGTTTTCCAATTGTTCTATGCATTTATATAAGGTGTTTCTGAGTGCTACTTCTCGTGGATCGTTAATCAGAGAAACTCCCATTTTGGTCATTATATATGCATAACCTATTTGTTTTTCGGGATCGGCAAAACCGAACGAACCACCTGCCCCGGGTGTTCCGAATGAGGAAAAATTGGTACCATATTCGAAATTAGGTCCGGGTTTAATAAATCCACATGAAAAATATGTATCAATCCCCATAACAATATCAAAAGCTCCGAATGGCGGGATAGCTGCTTTGCTTGTAAGTTCGTTAAATGTTTCTCTGCTCAAATTGAGCTCTTTTGCACCTGATGCAAAAACGCTATAAACTTTTGCTATTGAACGCGCATCTCCTATCCCATTTCCCGAAGGCATTTCTACTCTATGAGTTGTTATATCATTAGGATGAAACTTCTCTGGTATACTAAACGATTGTGCCAAGACTGATTTCCTGTTCCGTAGATCTTTTCTCATTTTCTTTGGCATTTTGTTCATATTAAAAATAAAATGTCCTATTGAAGGCAAAAGAACTTTAGCAATTTTTTCCTCAGATACAGTATCTGGCAGCCCAATATAAAACTGAACATTTAATGGTTTGGCAATTTCTTCTGCAAAGAAAACACCAATACTACGATGTTTGGGATCAACCCTTCGCATTAGTTCGTTCATGTACATTCCCATGGTTGATAAATGGTACCCATGTTGTGTTCCAGGTTCCCATAATGGTTTTTGCCGCGCCATTACACTTGCTATATAATCGAAATTAAAGAGTGAGTCAATAGTAAAAATTTCATCAACAAGACATAAGCCAGCCTCATGAGCCAGCAATTGCCGAACGGTTATATCTTCTTTTCCATTCTGTGCAAACTCAGGCCAATAAGTTACAACCTTTTCGTTGTAATCGAGCCATCCGTTTGAGTTTGCAATGGCAAGACACATTGCTGCCAATCCTTTGGTTGTAGAAAAAACAAGGACCTTAGTATCCTCTTCCCATGGTTCTTTTGATAATGCGTCTTTATATCCACCCCACAAATCAACAACTTTTTCTCCTTTGTAATAAACTGAAAAAGCTGCACCATTTTCGCTCCTTTTTGTAAAGTTTCTAATAAATTCAGCTTTTACTTCTTCAAAACCTGGAGCTACATAACCATGAATCAATTTATCGGGTGTTTTCTTTATTTTATATGATAACGAACACTGACTGAAAATAAGCATTGGAGAAATAACTGCCAGAATTAATTTAATCGTTTGTTTATTCATGCCAGATTTACTTTATTGGTAAACTAATTTAATCAATTTAATTAATTAATTCAATAACAAATATGCAACAGTTTAAGTTTTCAATCGTCTTTTAAAAAAACTAAATAATATGATACTAAATTATCTTAAGATTGCTCTTCGCAATATTGCCCGCCACAAAAGCTTTTCATTTATAAATATTATTGGTTTAGCACTTGGTATAGCAAGTGCTTTACTCATTTTTATGTGGGTTTACGATGAAATTACTTTCGATAAATTTCATAAACAAATCGATCAGATTTATCGTGTTGAGCAAGACCAGTTTTATAATGGTGAAGCTTATCATGTTAATGTAACACCTTATCCTTCTGGCGAAGGATGGAAAATGGAAGTACCCGAAATAGAAGATGCCATTCGCTTTGCAAACACAGGTAATCTATTACTTAAGTATGAAGAAAAATCATTTTTCGAATCCGGAATTGTAGCTGTAGACTCAACAATCTTCTCAGTTTTCAGTTTCGATCTCGAATATGGCGATCCTAAATCTGCTTTGACAAAACCTTTAAGTTTGGTTTTAACAAAGGAAATGTCCGAAAAATATTTTGGTAATGAAAATCCAATTGGAAAAATTATTCGGGTCGATAATCAGTATGAGTTTACGGTTACAGGTGTAATGAAAAAGATTCCAGCAAATTCAAGCTTACGTTTGAGTTTACTTGTTCCTTTCGATTTTATAAAAACTATTGGATTCTATCAACCCCACTGGGGGAGTAATTCAATATTTACATATGTTAAACTAAAAAACGGAACAGACCCAGCTCCTGTAAATAAAAAACTAACAGATGTAGTAAAAAGTCATATTGAATTTGATGATGATTTTAAGGAAAGTGATTACAAAACAAAGTTTATGCTTGCTCCATTAAAAGAAATGCATTTGCATCAATATTTTGGATATGGTAATCCTCCAGGCAAAATTCAGGATGTATATATTTTTATTACAATAGGTCTTTTTATATTGCTTATTGCTTGTATTAATTTCATGAATTTATCTACGGCAAGATCAACCAGAAGAGCAAAAGAAATTGGAATGCGTAAGACTTCAGGCGCCCATAGAGGAAGTATTATTTTGCAGTTTTTTGGCGAATCAATTTTTACTACCATAATTGCAGCCATTATTGCATTGGGATTAGTAGCCATCTTTTTATCTAAGTTTAATTTATTTTCGGGAAAACAAATACCGCTTAAATTTTTAGAAAGCCCTGCATTTATCCTTGGCATTATTGCTATAACTCTTTTTACTGGGATTGTTGCCGGAAGCTATCCTGCAATTTATCTTTCAAAATTCAAACCTGTTAAGGTACTGAAGGGCGAAATGAGCGAAGCATCAACAAAGGGAATGTTAAGAAAATTTCTTGTTATATTCCAGTTTTTCTTATCCATAATCCTGATTATCGGAACCATTTTTATTTATAAACAACTTAAATTTATGCAAGCGCAGAAATTGGGTTACGATAAAGAACATATTCTTTACATACAGATGTATGGCGATATAAATAAATCTTATTCAGTAATAAAAGACGCATTTAGAACGAATCCGGTTGTTGAGAATATAACTGCATCATCGCACTTACCAAGTAATATAGGAAGCAATTCAGGAGGTGTAGACTGGGAAGGGAAAGATCCAAATCTAACTGTTTTGGTAAGCATGAGTATAGTAGACTTCGATTATACAGAAACGCTAAAAATACCTATTGTAAATGGCCGTAGTTTTTCCAAAGATTTTCCATCAGATCTTATAGCTGATTCCACAGGTGCTTTTCTTATAAATGAAGAAATGCAAAAAATTATTAATACAGACAATCCTGTTGGAATGCGCTTTTCATTTATGGGAGTAAGCAAAGGACAAATAATTGGAGTAATGAAAAACTTCCATTTCTACTCTATGCGCGACAAAATTGAGCCTCTTGCAATTGCAACTGGTTACGACCAATATATTAGATTCATAATTCTGAGAGTTAAACCCGGTGATGTGACCAAGACAATCGAAAGCCTGACAGACACATGGAATTCCGTAATGCCACAATATCCATTCGAATATCATTTTTTAAATGATGAATATGATACTATGTATAAATCTGAGGAGCGCATGGGTAGCTTAATAAAATACTTTGCTATAATTGCAATAATAATTGCATCGTTAGGCTTATTCGGACTGGTTTCGTTTATGGTTGAAAAACGAACCAAAGAAATAGGAATAAGAAAAGCTATGGGATCAACCTCATCAGAAATTATTTATATACTATCGAAAGAGTTTATCAAGCTTGTTATTGCTGCAATAGTAATTGCAATACCTACATCGTGGTATCTTTTAACCAAATGGCTACAAGAATATGCCTACAAAACGAATTTAAGCTGGTGGGTTTTTGCATTAGCAGCACTTATGGCAATCGTTATCGCATTCTTAACAGTTATTTTTCAAGCTATAAAAGCAGCCAATACTAATCCGGCACAAACTTTGAGATATGAATAAAGAACACCATAACTCTAAATAATATCACCATGCTAACATGGTTTAAAAAAAGGGAAAAACACACATGTTTTTCCCTTTTTACTTTAGTTGGGTTTTATTCATTACAACACCACAAATGGTGATCTAAATCATCGTTTGTATTGTTTTGATTTATTGACTGTTAAGAATTTAAAAGACGTTGGTCTGTTGTTTTATATTGTTTATCAAAAAAGGGTGTTCGTTCATCTAAAAAATAATTCTTTCGTCAGAAATTACCGTATATGTGAATAGAAAACATAAGTTACATGTACGACCACGAAACCATATTAGAGTTTGATTTTTCATCACCTAGAAGCAGAAGCAAGGTTTTGTCGGGAATTCTAATCAAGTTCATGTCTGTTGTTTCTTTGATATTATTAACCAGCTATAATAATCCAAATTTAAATGGTGCCAATATTCGCATAAAATATTCCCTTTACGAACTTCAAGAAAATATACAAAATACGGTTATTACATTACAGGATAATATCTCATCAGAAACATCACAAAATATAAAAAACAAGTTAAATGAGTTAGTGGCAAACTTCTATGAAAATAGAAATTACCAACCAGTGTGGACAACTGATTACGAATCAAATAGTCATTTTAAAACCTTTGCCAATATACTCGATAGCACGAAGTATTATGGATTCCCAATCGATTACTTTGATAATCTGCGCATTAAGGCATTAAAAGATGAGTTTACTAAAACTAAATCATTAGCATCGAGAATAAACCTCGAACTTGCTACAACAAATTCGGCATTTAAGTTAATGCTTTACATGAATCGTGGCATCACCGAAAAAGATACCTCAGTAGCTTATTCTGAATTTTTAAACTCCTTGCCTGCTTTATTACAAAATGCACTCAGTCAAAGTAATTTTAAAAACGAGATACTAGCCCTTCAACCAGACCTTGTTCAGTTTCAGAAAATTATTACTTCGCTGCCAAATTTTATTGATCTACAATTATCAATAAAATTTACTACTCCAAAATTTATCGATGATAATTTGTTAGCCAAAGGACTTTACTATGCAGGAGTAACAGAAACTGCCGAGATAGACTCTAGTGATAATAACTCCAAGGCTATTTACAAATTGCAGGAAAAATTTAATTTACCTAAAGATTCCATTTTAAATAGTCCAACGCATCAATTCCTGGTTAATCTATTGCAATATCGATACTATCAAACATGCTTAAATCTACAAAGATTAAGAGCATTGCAGAGCACGGATGAGGACTTCATTTTTGTTAATATACCAGAATTTAAATTACACGTTATTGAATCGAAACAAGAAAAAGAAATATTTAATGTGATAGTAGGCAAGCAGGAAACTCCAACTCCTATATTCTCAAGTAACATTGAAAAAGTAATTACCAATCCATACTGGACTGTTCCAAAAAGTATAGTGCTCGAAATGCTTCCGAAAATACGCAAAGACTCTACCTATCTCGAAAGAAATGGATATTGCGTGATTAACTGGCGCGAAGAAACAATCGACATGTCAACTATAAATTGGAATACCAGTGATCCTTTAGGTGTAAAATATTACTTGCGTCAGAAAAACAGCTCATCAAATGCATTAGGACTTGTAAAATTTCTTTTCCCTAACGAACACGATGTTTATTTACACGACACACCATCCAGAGGATTATTCAATGTAAAAAACCGTACTTTTTCTCATGGTTGTATACGACTCGAAAATCCAGATAAACTGGCTCAATACTTAACCAACAAATACAATACAGAAAGCTATCATAATATTAAAAATCTAATATCATCTCAAAAGAATAACGAAATAACTTTGGCGCAAAAGGTAAAAATCCATATACAATATATTACCTGCTCAGGAAATGAAAATTCCGATATGGAATTTTATGGAGATATTTACAATTTAGATAAACAGGAAATTACGGCAATTTTTCCAGATCAGATTGAGTTATAGGAATCAGTACCGGATGATAAATATATAAGCAAGTTCCATCCTTAATTAAATCAATAACTTCTTTTGTTTCATCAAGAGGTAATGCAGGACAACCAAAGCTTCGACCAAGTCGACCTGTTTGCTTAATAAAACTATCGCTAACATAATCAGCACCATGAATTACTATTGCTCGTTTAAAAACATTATCATTTAAGCCTTTGCTCATTCCCTTTATTCGGAGCGAATATCCATGTTTTCCTTCATAAGTGCCTTGTGTAATAAATAAGCCTAAACTACTTTTATTCGAATCCATCTCGTTCGAAAACGATTCAGCATCTTGACCACCTGTATTCATGCCGTGAGCAACTAAAGTATTTTTAACAATTCGTTCATTTCTCAAATCGAGAATAAAAAGTCTTTTATCGATGGATGGGCGACTAAAATCAATAATAGTAAGAAGAGAGTCATTTCTTAACAGATTTTGGTGTTTCAGATGTAAATATCCATTAAATGCTAAATTAATTGCAGGCTCAGGAATTCCAACTGAATCAATCAATGTTTCTTTCCACGATATATATTTTGAATCATTGATTACACAACTATCGGATGCTCGGAAAAATAATGAATATTCAATTCTGGCAATAATACCTAAAACAACTACTGATAATATCACAAGAGTTAAACGACTCATAAAGTTAATTTAATAAAGGATATTAGATTATAACGTTAAAATCTGGATAGAGTTTCAGAATAGTTTTATTATAACTAGTTACCAGACAACTATCTACTTATTAATTTTTATATTACTCCTTCTTTCAAATACCTGCTACTACTTTTCAATTTTGTTTTTTAACGATCTTCTCGTACTCTTTGCGCATAATAATCTGGCTTTTTTCCACCAAATAATCTGTGGCCAATATTCCGCTCAAATGATCAATTTCGTGCTGAAGCAACTCTGAAAGTTCGCCAGAAAATTTTTCATCTACGAGTTTCCCTTCGTTTGTTTGGTATCGTACTCTTATTGATTTAAATCTTTTGGTAAGTATATAAAATGCCACATCGAAGCTAAAACAGCTATCCCAAACCTCTAAAATCTCAGAACTTTTTTCAATAATCTCAGGATTAATTAAAGCAAACGACCGATTAGGAAGATGAATATAAATAACATTCTTAAGAGCACCAATCTGAGGAGCAGCAATACCTCGGCCTGTTTGCTTACGTTTTTGAAAATCAATTAAAGTATCATGCAAATTACTAATTAGCTCATCGAGATCTTTGTTAAAATCAACAACATTGATCGATTTTTTTCTAAGTATCGGATTACCTAACAATAGAATTTCTTTTACAGCCATAAATCACTTTTTATACCTAGTTATTCTTCTAACAATTCTTTTGGTAAATCCTTTTTGGTTTGTGCACCAAGTTTTTTAATATTTTCCACCCGTCCCAATAGGTTTCCTTTCCCTGTCGATAATTTATTCATGGCACTATCGTGTGCTTTTCGGGTAGATTCGAGTTTATTACCAATATCCTGCAAATCGTCAACTAATCCAACAAACTTATCGTACAGAGCACCACTTTGTTGAGCAATCTCCAACACATTTTGGCTTTGATATTCTTGTCGCCAAATACTGGCGATCATTTTAAGTGCTGCAATTAGGTTTGTAGGACTAATAAGCAAAATACGCCTTTCGTATGCAAAATTCCACAATTCAGGATCATGTTGTATGGCAATAAGATATGCTGGCTCAATAGGCATAAATAACATTACAAAATCGAGTGTTTTTAAATGATACAAATCCTGGTAACTTTTATCACCCAAGCCACGAATATGGTTTTTTATTGATAATAAATGTTCATTTAATGCTTTTTCTTTTTCCTTGTCATCGGTTGCTGAAACAAACCTTTCGTATGCCACAAGTGATACTTTCGAATCTACAACTACATTCCTGTCGCCAGGATATTTAACTACCACATCGGGCTGAAAACGACTTCCTGAATCGTCGCGAAACGACTGTTGAATAAAATACTCACGATCTTTAACCAAGCCTGATCTTTCAAGAATATTCTCCAGAATTAGTTCGCCCCAGTTACCCTGTGTTTTTGATTCTCCCTTTAATGCTTTTGTAAGATTATTGGCTTCTTCACTAATTTTATTGCTCGATTCTACAAGGTTTTTAATACGTTCCTGTATAGAAGCTCTATCTTCAATATCCTTTTTATGTGTTTCTTCAACCCTCTTTTCAAAATCCTTAATTTTTTCATGCAATGGTTTTAGAATTGCATCTAGATTTGTTTTATTCTGCTCAGTAAATTTCCCTGTTTTCTCCTCGAGAATTTTATTTGCAAGATTTTCGAATTCTATAGTAAATTTCTTCTGCAACGCCTCTACTTCCATCTTATGCTCATTAAGCCGTTCAGTAATATGTTTCAGATCCGACTCTTTGCCAGCGAGCATTTTTTGGAGATTAACCAGCTGATTATCTTTACTAATAATACCGTTTTTAAGTTCAAGGAGACTATCATTCACACTTTGCAAACGATCTTCTTTAACTTTAAGCTCGGTGGAAATGGTATTAAACTCCTGTAGAAGGTTCTCCGATTCCTCTTTTGATAATCCTTTGTTTTTAGCAAAAACCAATTTGCCAATAAACCAAGCTGCCGCGAATCCCGCAGCAGCAACTAAAAATAAAAACAATATATCTTTCATTATAGTTAATATAAACCAGAGCTTTGTTCAATCATGCTTTCAAGTTTACTTAGGTATTGTTTGAGTTGCTCCCTATTCTTCTTGTTTCGTTCTTTATCAATTCTTGTTTCTAAATCTTCAATAGCCATAGTATACTCAATATCAGACAAATATTTTGCAGCTCTTATACGAACTTCTGAATTTTTATCATCTAAAAGTTGTCTTACCTTTTCAGCAGCAAACCAGGGATAAAACTCCTGAAGTTCATCCATAGCCATTATCTTGTCTTTTTTTCTTTTTTCATCAAGCTGATTAATAAGAAACTCAAAACGATTTGTGAACTGTTTATTATATAAAATCTCTTTTTTAAAAAATTCGGGGCGTATAACATTTTGATCATACGTAACTAAATCTCGACCCATAACCCAACGCACCATTCGAGGCAACATCCATCGCATACCAGGAGTAGATTCAGGATGACTGGCTGTTAAGAACACTTTACCATTTCCAAGATTTAATGTCACAAATAGAGGAAACGACTTCCCTTCGTACATATGCTGAGCAACGTTATTAAAAGTTGGATTTGTATCTTCATCAATACTAAATACCAAATCACCATGATAATCAATAAAATAATTTATTGAATCAATCAATTCCGGAAAAATGTCTTTGCCCTGTTCACTAATATTAAATCCAATTATTCCTGGTGTTTTGCCACTTTCGATTAAAGTTACTTTCTCAATACCAATCAAATCAACCGTTTTACATTCATTGTCAAGTACAGAGAAAATATTACTCCCACCACAAATTCCAATTGTACCTTTGCCTCGTTCAACTGCAAATCTTCTAATAATCTGCACAACTTCGTTATTTATTGTATCACTTAATTCTTCCAAGTTTAAACCAGGAAAAATCAACACATCAATGTTTTCTAATTCAGATCGTAAAATATCCTCATCGGTAAGAGTAACAGCAACAATGCCTGCATCAATTTTGAGAGCCTCTATTATATTGCTTATGTTTATAAGATTTGGATTAATTGTTTTATAGATTCCCACAGCAATGGTTTCATAACTTCGTTCCAGTTTTCTAAAATAGGATCGTTTTTGTCCTTCATCCTTGCATCCTATTAAACATACAAGTACCACCAAAACTAATAATGCCCTCTGGATATTTATTTTTTTCATGTGATACAGTATTAATTTAACAGTTAATAAAATTAAGAAAATTAATTGAAATTTTAAATATTTACTTTGATCAAAACTGTAATTTATATTCCTTGAATTAATCTGAATTCATCCATTTTCTCATTAGGAAGTGTTAGTGCAAGATTATAATGCTTTAATTTCCATCCATCCTCATATTTTTTCATAACGCCAGAGCCTCGGCAAATACCCATATGTGTTTCAAGAAGCTCGTCAAACCAAGCTATTTCTCCATTTTCAGAAAACGCCCAAACTCTGTTATACGGTTTAAAAGCCCATGCTACATCTCTCTGAAAATAAGGCATTGCCCATTCTTCAAACTCATGCTTTAACCATCGCTCTTTAGGGTCAGTTCCTAGATAAACTGCATTCGTATCCAATGTATTAAAAAACACCTCTTCATCTGCAATTGAAGCAGCATAATGCCAATTATCCATAACAGCGTTTAGTTCAACAATAGCAGAATCTTGATTAAAATCAAGGTTTTTATTGGTACATGATATTATTGCAATGGTTGTTACAATAATAAAAATTGCTTTTTTCATACTTGCAGATTTAAATTTGATGCACCAATTTAATACTATTTTAAAACATCTAATTAAAAACCATAGATAAATTCAAAATGTATAAATTTGTGGGCTTAATTCAGCACTGTTTTATTACTATTTTATGACTAAATACAAACACATTTATTTTGATCTGGATCGCACTCTGTGGGACTTTGATAACAATGCAAGAGAAACCTTTATCGAAATATATAATAAACGAAATCTGAATTCAATTTTTAATTCATTTGACGCTTTCTATAATACCTATAACAAATACAATGATCTGCTCTGGAAAGATTACCGAGACGGCAAAATTGAGAAATCGGAGTTACGCTGGAAACGTTTTGCGTTGACGCTCGAAGAATTTGGAGTTATAGATAATGAACTTGCCAAGCATATTGGAGAAGATTATGTTTTAATTAGTCCAACTAAAAAACAATTATTTCCCTTCACTCACGAAACCTTATCGTATTTAAAAGAGAAATACAAATTATATATTATAACAAATGGTTTTAGCGAGATACAATTCATTAAGCTAGTTAATAGCAATCTTGATAAATACTTTACTCATGTATTTACATCAGAAGAAGCGGGTGCACAAAAGCCTAGTCCTATAATATTTGAACATGCTCTTAAAATTGCTAATGCAGAAATAAATGAATGCTTAATGATTGGCGATGACTTAGAAACAGATATTTTAGGTGCCAGAAATATGGGTATCGATCAGGTTTATTTTAATACAGATAAAGTTAGACATAACGAAGCCATAACCTACGAAATATCGTCACTTAATGAATTAAAGGGATTTCTTTAGACTAAACCTTTTTTGTCCAGATATTAAAATGGTGCTTCGTTGTCGAAATTGTTATTATGGCCAATATCAAAAATATCTTTACCAGCCGAACCTTTATCTTTGTTCATTTTCGAACCGAACGTTAAAGCTCCTCCATTTTTAAAATTTTCGTCAGGAATTACACCAACAGATTCATCTTCAAAATCTTCGAACTTAGCTAGTTCATTTCTAAATCGAAGCTTTATATCGGCCAATGCACCATTACGATGTTTTGCCAAAATAATCTCGGCTATTCCAACAAGTGAGTTTCCATCTTCATCTTCGGTAAGTCCATATTTTTCAGGACGATGAATAAATAAAACCATGTCGGCATCCTGCTCAATAGCTCCCGACTCACGCAAATCCGATAATTGAGGTCGTTTTGTACCTGAACGGAGCTCAACCGATCGATTAAGCTGTGAAAGGGCGATAATAGGTACATTAAGCTCTTTAGCAATACTTTTTAATGATCGTGAGATCAAACTAACTTCCTGTTCGCGATTTCCTTTACCATCACCCGATCCTCCAGTCATCAACTGAAGGTAATCAATAATTATTATATCGATTTTTTGTTGACTCATTAATCTTCGGCATTTTGCACGTAATTCAAATACCGATATTGCAGGAGTATCATCAATATATATTGGTGCCTCAACCAGTTTTTTAATTCTATATTCCAATTGCTCCCATTCAAAAGGTTCTAGGCGTCCATTTCTGATTTTGTCGGATGGTAGTTCAGTTTCGCTAACAATTAATCGATTAACTAACTGCACCGACGACATTTCGAGCGAAAACAATGCTACACTACGATTATGATCAACAGCTATATTTTTTGCCATAGAAAGCACGAAAGCTGTTTTACCCATTGATGGTCGGGCTGCAATAATTACAAGATCAGATTTCTGCCACCCTGAAGTAACCCTGTCGAGCTTTGTATAACCCGATGGAACACCACTTAATCCGTCTTCGCGCTTCGATGCTTCCTCAATCTGACTAATTGCTTCCTGAATTAATACATTAATCTTGGTAGTTTCCTTTTTAATATTTCCTTCGGCCACTTTAAATAGCTCCGATTCAGAAAAATCAATAAGATCGTTAACATCCATGCTATCATCGTAGGCTTTTGTTTGTATTTCCGATGAAACACGAATTAATTCGCGTTGAATATATTTTTGTGCTATAATTCGAGCATGGTATTCAATATGTGCAGCCGATGCAACTTTGCTTGTTAAGGTTGTGATATAAAAAGGTCCACCAACATCATCAAGTTGTTCGCGCTTACGAAGCTCTTCGGTAACTGTTAAAATATCAATCGGTTGTAGATTCTGTGATAAATCGAGTACAGCACTAAAAATTTTCTGATGTGCATCCTTATAAAAACTATCAGGCCTGATAATATCCATAACTGCTATAATAGCATCTTTCTCGAGCATTATGGCACCAAGAACAGCTTCTTCAAGATCGATTGCCTGAGGAGGCAATTTACCATATTCACTGCTAGGTATAGCTTGCTTAATCGTCTTTTTTGTATTTTTTGTATTAACCACCATCTCAGATTTAATTTTTAGGGAATCAAAGGTAATAATACCGACCCCAAAAAAAGCTTTTTTAAATTTTAATTTTATTGTTTTTTTTAACGACAGTTATTAACAATTGTTAATTATTCTTTTTTAGTTTATCCTTTTAAAGAACAAGAAAAATAACTTAATCATTTCATCAATTATTACTACTTTTAAGCCATTAATACTGAATTGATGATTGTATTTCCAAACGCCAAAATAAATATAGGCTTAAACATTGTCGCAAAACGCGATGATGGATACCATGATATTGAAACCATTTTTTTCCCCATTGGTTTTCGTGATATTTTAGAAATAAATACAAGTGATAGGGATTTTTCTTTTGTAAATTCTGGAATAATTATAGAACAAGGAAATGCAGCAAATAATATTTGCTACAAAGCCTATAACATAGTAAAAGAGGAGCATTTGATTATACCGGTAAATATTCATTTGCATAAAATAATTCCATCGGGGGCTGGTTTGGGAGGAGGTTCTTCCGACGGATCTTTCACACTTAAAGTTATTAATTCGTTGCAGCATTTACATATTGATGATTTTACATTAATTAATTACGCTGGTAAATTAGGAAGCGACTGTCCATTTTTTATGTTAAACAAACCTGTTTTTGCAACTGGAACGGGTAATATTTTCGAATCTATAAGCATAAACCTGAATAATTATTACCTGGTAATAATTAACCCAGGAATACATATCAATACAGCAAAAGCATACTCACAAACAAAACCTGTAAAACCAAAACATTCCCTTAAAGAATTAATTGAGAATCCAATAGAGAAATGGAGAGGTTTAATTTATAATGATTTTGAACCTGTTATCTTCAAAGACTATCCTCAGATTGAAAATGTAAAACACCAGTTATATAATGAGGGTGCAGTTTATGCATCAATGTCGGGAAGCGGATCTTCCGTTTTTGGATTGTTTAAAGAGAAACCCTATTTGCAAAAAATATTTGAGAAACAGTTAATTTGGGAAGAATTATTATAAAAAAATCCGGAAATTTTATTCCGGATTTTAATTTTATGATTTATTTCAATTCAATCATCAAGTGTTGTTTTGGAATCCTCTCGTTTTCTGAAACATAAATCTTTTTTACTGTTCCACTAATTGGAAAGATTAATTTATTTTTCATTTTCATCGCTTCAAGAACCATCATCGGATCACCTTCATTTACTTTCTGACCAACGGTAACATGAATTTTAATTATGGTACCAGGAATTTCAGAATAAATCTTCTTAAAATTAGGTTTTTCCCAAGGAGTTCTTAATTTATATTTCTCGGTATAAAGAGTTTTGTATTTATCTCCATCAATACTAAGAGTATGAAAGCGGGCTTTTAAAGATTCCTCTTCATTTATAACCGGCTCTACGATATCATTTTTGGTTGTTTTCGATTTTTCAGTCATAAATATTTCGTTTAAAATGGAGGAATTCCATGTTTTTTAATCGGTTTTCTATCTACCTTATTTTTAGATACTTCTATACCATGTAGCAAGAACTTACGTGTTTCTCTTGGTACAATAACCGAATCAACATAACCTTTTGCAGCAGCAACATAAGGATTGGCAAATTTCTCTTTGTACTCCTTAACTTTTTGCTTACGCATTTTTTCAGGATCTTTAGCTTCGGTAATTTCTTTACGGAAAATGATATTAGCTGCGCCTTCAGGTCCCATTACTGCAATTTCTGCTCCTGGCCATGCAAATACAAAGTCAGCATTAAGGTGACGAGAGTTCATTGCAATATAACCACCACCATATGCCTTACGAAGAATAACTGTCATTTTTGGAACATTTGCCTCTGAATAAGCATATAGTAATTTTGCTCCATGGCGTATTACACCTGCATGTTCCTGATCAACTCCTGGCAAGTAACCTGGTAAATCAACCAGTGTAACAATTGGAATTTGGAATGCATCACAATAACGTATAAAGCGGGCTGCTTTGTCTGATGAGTCAACATCGAGTACTCCGGCAAGATACATAGGCTGGTTAGCAACAAAACCTATTGTTTCACCATTCATACGACCAAATCCAATTACTATATTCCTTGCCCAAAGTTCCATAATTTCGAAAAACTCTGATCCATCAGTAATAGCTCTTATAACATCACGAACATCGTAAGGTTCTTTTGGATTTCCTGGAACAATTTCGTCAATTTTATATTTATTGCTTAAAGGTTCCTTTGGTTCAAAAGGACGAGCTTTTTGTCCATTATTCCATGGAATATATGTTATCAGTTTTTTAATCTGATCAAAACATTCTATTTCACTTTCGGCAAAGAAATGAGCATTACCGGTAATTTCACTATGAACACGAGCACCACCAAGGTCTTCCATTGAAATTTCTTCCCCAAGCACAGTTTTAATAACTTCGGGACCAGTGATAAACATTTTTGAGATATTCTCAACCACAAAAACAAAATCAGTAAGTGCAGGCGAATAAACAGCGCCTCCGGCACAAGGACCAAGGATTACTGAAATCTGAGGAATAACTCCAGAAGCCATGGTATTGCGGTAAAATATCTCGCCATAACCAGCCAGTGAGTTTACACCCTCCTGAATACGAGCACCACCAGAATCATTAATACCTATAATAGGCACTCTCATCTTCATGGCATGATCCATAATTTTTGTAATCTTTCGAGCGTGCATTAAACCTAATGAACCTCCTGCAACTGTGAAATCTTGTGCATAGATACAAACTGGAGCTCCATAAATTGTTCCTGTTCCGGTTATTACACCATCGCCATGTAAGATCTTTCCATCCATACCGAAATCGCGAGCTTCGTGCTCAACGAATAAATCATATTCGTGGAATGAGTTTTCATCTAAAAGCGTAATAATTCTTTCACGAGCGGTCATTTTACCCATAGCAACCTGCTTTTCAATGGCTTTCTCGCCACCACCCTGCAGTGCTTTTTCTCGCTTCATCTGAAGTTCAAGAATTTTTCTTTTCAAAGACATATCTTGTACAATTAGTTAGTATTAACCTAAGATACCATTATCGAAGGCCGATTTTTAAAAAAATTTAACTGCAACGTTACAAAATGAATTTTATTAATAAAAATTAATTAAGAACATTCAGCAAACACCTTTATTTAAATTATTGCAAACCAATTCAATAATTTAAAGCTAATTTTCAGACACATTCAGTAAAGGTAACAAATTTTTAAGCAAAAATGCAATTGATTTATTTGGGGGCCAGACGATAAAGGAAAATCGCGATAAGGGCATATAAAATATTTGGCAACCAAACAGCTATTAAAGGTTTCATGCTTCCACTTACAGCAAACATAGCAGCAAACCTCATAAATAAAATAAACGAAAAGCTAAGTAATAAACCCAACCCAATATGCATACCTATACCCCCTTTAACTTTTCGTGATGATAAGGAAACTCCTATAAGAGTAAGAATAAATGTTGAAAACGGATAAGCAAACCTATTATATTTTTCAATTAATAAACTAACCACATTATCAGCGCCCTGCATTTTCTGTTCTTCGATATATTCATTTAGTTCTGGCAAACTCATAGTTTCGACAAATTGTGCATATCGTTTAAAATCTTCGGGATACAAATTAAGAGTTGTATCGATTGATGTTCCATGAGAAATACTCTCATGTAATCCTTCAATATCTCGAATATGATAATTTTTTATGGTCCATTTATTTAACGTAGTATCCCATTTTATATATTCAGATAATAGCTTAGACTTAAGCTCACCATTTTCAAATCGTTCCATTGCAAATTTATAACCCACATCACTTTTAATATTATAACTTTGCATGTAAACAAATAATCCTGGTTCTATTTGCCTATGAATATCACGCTCTGAATTATCAATTGGATTTTTAATGTATTTATATGTAAAATCGAGTCTTACCGCATTAGCAGGCGGAATAATATAAGCCATTAATAAAAACGAGAACATAGCTATTATAAAAGCAGAAATAAAATAAGGGAGCATAATTCTTCTAAAACTAACACCTGCACTTAATATGGCAATAATCTCGGTATTATAAGCCATTTTGGATGTAAAAAAGATTACTGCAATAAATGTAAACAGCGAACTAAAAAGATTGGCAAAATATGGAATAAAATTCATATAATAATCAAAGACTATGGCTTTAAGAGGAGCCTCTTTTTCGAGAAAATCTTCAACCTTTTCCGATAAATCGAACACAACTGCAATACTTATAATCAGTGCGATAGCAAAGAAATAAGTTCCAAGAAACTTTATAATAATATAAACATCTATCTTTTTAAACCCATTCATGCTCATAGTCGTGCAGATAGTTTTTCAGTTATTATATTTTTCCAGCTAAGAAAAGATCCATCAATTATTCTTTTGCGTGATTCTTTTACCAACCACAAATAAAATCCAAGATTATGCAATGAGGCTATCTGTGCACCTAAAATTTCTTTAGAAATAATTAGATGACGCAAATATGCTTTTGAGAATTTCATATCAACAAACGACGAGCCATTCTCATCGATTGGAGAAAAATCATTCTTCCATTTTACATTTTTAATATTAATTATTCCTTCACTTGTAAATAGCATACCGTTTCGCCCATTTCGGGTTGGCATAACACAATCGAACATATCAATACCTCGTGCTATTCCTTCTAAGATATTTACTGGAGTTCCAACACCCATTAAATAACGGGGTTTATCTTCAGGTAAAATCTCATTAACAACCTCTATCATATCGTACATTTCCTGCTCGGGTTCGCCAACAGAAAGTCCACCAATGGCATATCCATCGCGTTGATGAGATACAATTGTTTTTGCGGATTCAATTCTCAAGTCGGCAAAAGTACTTCCCTGAACGATTGGAAAAAAAGTTTGTGAATGTCCGTATAAAGGTTCTGTCGAATCAAAATGATTTAGTCCACGTTTTAACCATTTATGTGTTAAATCCATTGAATTTTTGGCATACTTGTAATCGCATGGGTACGGTGTACATTCATCGAAAGCCATGATAATATCGGCTCCAATTATACGCTGAATATCAACAATACTCTCGGGAGTAAATAAATGCTTAGAACCATCGATATGTGAACTAAAATGAGCACCATCATCTTTCAATTTTCGGTTTGCCGACAACGAGAACACCTGATATCCACCACTATCAGTTAATATTGGCCTATCCCAATTCATAAACTTATGAAGACCTCCAACCATTTGCATAGTATCCATCCCGGGTCGTAGATATAAATGATAGGTATTTCCAAGAATAATTTGTGCACCCACATCATCAATCAAATCACGCTGATTAACACCTTTTACACTTCCTGCTGTTCCAACCGGCATAAAAATAGGAGTTTGTATTTTACCATGATCAGTAGTTAATTCCCCTGCTCTCGCCTTTGTTTTTAAATCTTTCGCACAAATTTCAAACTTCATAAATAAAAAATTTCGACTCAAAGATAACGAAATGTGAATAAAATATTCATTTCTTCAAATCACAATTCTTGTTTTAGCCAAAAAACTTTAATAAAATTGCCAATTAACTCTATTTACAAATATACCAAAAGTGAAAATTATCGAAATAATTACAAATGATCCACTTATGTTAATTCCTGGATTATTTGGTCTGGCGTTTTTAATACAATTATTTTACTATACTTTTTATTATCTAAGGATTTTATTTATAAAACAAATTCATCCTGTGTCCGGAATTAATCAACCAGTATCAGTAATTATCTGTGCTCGAAACGAATCGGAAAATTTAAAAAAGAATCTTCCAAGTATACTAAATCAGAATTATCCAAATTTTGAGGTAATAGTAGTTAACGATTGTTCTGAGGATGATTCTGAATTTATTTTAAATCAATTTCAAAAACAATACAAACACCTCAAAGTCACCACTATAAAACAAGACGAAAAATTTATTCATAGTAAAAAACTTGCCTTAACAATTGGCATTAAAGCTGCCAAAAACGAATGGCTATTGTTTACCGATGCCGATTGCATAACTGAAAGCCCAAAATGGATTGAGCGCATGCAATGTAAGTTTTTCGAGAATAAAGACATTGTTCTTGGTTACGGCGGATTTATAAGAGAAAAGGGTATTTTAAATAACCTGATACGTTTCGATGCGTTATTTATTGCACTACAGTACTTTACCTTTGCAATGGCCGGTAGACCTTACATGGGAGTAGGACGAAACTTGGCATATCGCAAATCCGTATTTTTCAAAAACAAGGGATTTGCCAATCATCATAAAGTTATATCAGGCGACGACGATCTGTTTGTAGGCGAAGTAGCAACTAAAAACAACACAACCTGTTCAATTTCGCACGAATCAATAACACGAACAATTGCAAAACAAAGTTTTCATGAATGGTTCAGACAAAAGAAACGTCATACTACTACAGGAAAATACTATAAAACAAAAACAAAAATCAGATTATTTCTTGAACCATTCAGCCGTATTCTGTTTTATGTATTATTTATTTTATCACTAATATGGTTTCCTCAATATTTTCCGTTTATAATAAGTATTTTTGTTGTGCGAATGATTTTACAATTAATAATTATCAAAGTTGCTATGAAGCATTTGAAGGAAAAATATTTATTATTATCTTCGTTGTTTTATGATATAATTTTACCATTTTTAGGTTTAGCATTTTATGTTTCAAATATTTTCTCAACAAGTCAGGTTAAATGGAAATAAACCCTAATCTCTCGGAAAAAGGAAAGCACGACTATAAGCTAGTTCTTCTTGCAATAAAAGGACATGAAAAAGCTTACGCTGAACTTCTTGACCGATATAAAGATGCCATCTATTATATGTTGTTAAAAATGGTAAACAACAAGAGCGATGCTGAAGATTTAACCATTGAAGCTTTTGGAAAAGCTTTTAAAAATATTGAGCAATATACTCCAAACTATGCATTTAGTACATGGTTATTTAAAATTGCAACCAACAATTGTATTGATTTTATAAGAAAGAAAAAAGCAAACCTTGTCTCTTTGGATCAAAACTCCGACGATCAGGATAATTTGGGAACTCCATTACAATCAGACTCACCGGATCCTGAAGAAGATATGATAAAAAGCCAGCGGGTTGCTTTAATGCGAAACGTAGTGAGCAAGCTTAAACCCAGATACAGAACCCTAATTGAACTTCGGTATTTTAGAGAATTCTCCTATGAAGAAATTGCTGCTGAACTAAACTTACCAATAGGTACAGTAAAAGCGCAACTTTTCAGAGCACGTGAATTACTTTATAATATTCTAAAAAGCGTCAATCCAAACATTAAATAACCTAATGGAAATAATAGAAAAATATTTTTCTAATCTTTCTAATAGGCAGATTGATCAATTCGGGCAATTAAAAAAGCTATACACAGACTGGAATAATAAAATAAACGTAATCTCTCGTAAGGATATTGATCATTTATACGAACGCCATGTTTTACATTCGCTAGCTATAGCAAAAGTTGTTTCGTTTAACAAGGACACATCAATTCTTGATGTGGGCACAGGTGGTGGTTTTCCAGGAATTCCTTTAGCTATACTCTTTCCTGATTGCAGGTTTCATCTGGTAGATTCTATTGGTAAAAAAATAACTGTTGTTAAGGCTGTTTCAGATTCGTTACAACTTAAAAACATCTCCTCTGAGCAAACAAGGGCAGAACAATTAAATAGCACATACGACTTTGTAGTTAGCAGAGCAGTTACATCACTTCCTGAATTTTACAACTGGGTTATACATACCATTAAAACCAGTTCGTTTAATTCAATAAAAAATGGAATACTTTATTTAAAAGGTGGCGATCTGGATGAGGAATTAAAAGATTTTCAATCCAAAGCAAGGGTTTTTGAAATAGCTGATTTCTATGATGAAGCATTCTTTGAAACAAAAAAAATTGTTTATTTATCAATTTAATTCTCGAATTCGTTTTGCAAAATAGAAAAAAACATTACTTTTGCAATTCCAAAAATAAAAAGTAAAATAACAACATATTAAACGTTTCCAAGATGAAAAGGACATTTCAACCTTCCAACAGAAAGAGAAAGAACAAGCATGGGTTCCGTGAAAGAATGTCAACTGCTAATGGAAGAAAAGTACTTGCTTCTAGAAGAGCTAAAGGAAGAAAAAAATTAACTGTATCTGACGAGTTTACTCAACAGAAATAGTTTTTTACAACTTATTATTATTGAAAGTAAAGGATAATATCTATTGTCCTTTACTTTTTTATTTATATAATTCGGATTAACTTTTCCTTTCATTCTTTGTTTTTGAAATAATGGCTTGCATAAAAAAGCATTACTTTTACAAAAAACAAATACTATCATGTTGATTCAAGAATTACTTTCAATAAAATCATTATCGGGTGAGCAAAAACGAATTATAGAAAAAACTATTCGTTTTGAGCGACTTACTATTTCTGAAGGCCACGCACTCTATGATCTTGATCTGGGTATTTTAGGAGTAGTTGCCTCTCATATCAATTATCATAAAAATCAAGGAAAAGTTTATTTCAATAAAAATTTCCATATTGAACCTACAAATATTTGTATTTATAACTGTAAGTTCTGCTCTTATCATCGTAAATTTGGAGAAGAAGGTAGCTGGGAGTATTCCATTGATGATATTATTAAGAAAGTAGAACCCTATAAAAACAGTGATATTACTGAAATACACATTGTTGGAGGAGTTCATCCACACCGTGATCTGGATTATTATGGATCAATGATTAAGCAAATAAAAAATATTCTTCCGAAAGTACACATTAAAGCTTTTACGGCTGTTGAACTTGATCATATGATTAAAAAAGCCGGACTAAACCTTACCGAAGGATTAATCAAACTAAAAGAATACGGCTTAGGAAGTATTCCAGGAGGAGGAGCAGAGATATTCAATCCTGAAGTCAGAAAAAAGGTTTGTCACGAGAAATCAACAGCTGAACAATGGCTAAAAATACATGAGGCTGCCCATAATATTGGATTACCATCGAATGCAACTATGTTATATGGACATATTGAAACACACCTGCATCGAATTGAACATCTTGAAAAACTGCGCCAGTTACAAGACAAAACTAATGGATTTAATACTTTTATTCCACTAAAATACCGAAAACAAAATAACTCCTTATCGTACATTGGAGAAGTAAACACCCTGGAGGATTTAAAAAACTTTGCTATATCAAGAATTTTCCTCAATAACTTCAATCACATTAAAGCATACTGGCCGATGCTTGGTAAAGATGTATCACAAATTACATTATCATTTGGAGTAGATGATATTGATGGAACAATAGATGATTCTACAAAAATATACTCCATGGCAGGCGCTGAAGATAAAAAGCCAACAATGAAATCAAACGAAATTATTGACCTTATCAAAAATGCAGGAAAAATTCCTATCGAAAGAGATACATTATATAATATCATTCACGAATACTAAATCAAACCCTAGTTAATTAGTCCAAAATTAATTTTAGTTTATCGCTACATAATTTTATATTTGCCGTACCGTTAATGTTATTGATGTTTAATTAAGATACATCCCAATGACCTTTTTAAAATTTTTAATAAGCAAATTATTCTTAAAAAACCTATTATATGCAATGGCATTGCTAATAGGTCTATTTCTTATCTTTTTTGTAGTATTGAGAATTTACACACATCATGGACAAGCTATTCCTGTACCAGACTTTGCTGGTCTTTCAATAGAAGAAGCAATGTTGGAAGCAAAAAGGAATCATTTCAGAGTAGAAGTTACCGATTCGGTATTTAATAATGATTTGCCTAAAGGTACTATCATTGAGCAAAATCCTGAAGCTGGATTTAAGGTAAAAACTAACAGGAGAATTTTCGTAATTCTTAATGCTGTAAATCCTGAAAATGTAAAAATGCCCAACACAGTTGGAGTTTCTCATCGTCAGGCAGAAGCCATGCTTAAGAACGTAGGACTCGAAATTGGAAAGCTTATACACATTCCTGATATTGCTCTAAACAATGTATTAAAACAACGATTTAATGGTACTGAAATCCTTGAGGGTGATTTAGTTCCAAAAGGTTCAAAAATAGATTTGGTTTTAGGTCGTGGCTTAAGTGATGAAAAAACTCAAATACCCGATTTGTATAACTCCAGATTAATGGATGCTAAGAGTAGAATATTACGTTCTGCATTTAATTTAGGTGCAGTAATTTATGATCAATCAATAATTGATGGCGCAGATTCGATCAATGCAAGAGTTTGGCGTCAGTATCCATCGTTCGAGAATAATAAAACGCTCCATTTGGGCTCAACAATCGATATTTGGTTAAGTGTTGATTCTTTAAAGTTTATTGATTCAGATACTTTATTTATAAATCCATAAAATTATTTTTATTGAGATTAACGATAAAATATATAATTCTTATATCCGCCTTATTTATTAAGGTTAATGCATTTGCACAGGAAACTCTTACTAATCTGGTATCAAATCCAGAATTAAAAAAACTATTAGAGAATGGTATAAAATTCCAAATCAATAATTCTAAAGTATCTTATGAGTTACCATTTATCGATGATTTTGCAAAATCCAATGGATATCCTGATACAGAAAAATGGGTAGATAATAAGGTTTTTATTAACAATTCATATCCATACGAGCCTGTATCTGTAGGAGTAGCAACCTTTGATCCGCTAGATGAAACCGGAGCACTTTATTTAAATGCAAGCACTACTACATTTGGTGCCGATACTCTCACCTCAAGGCCTATTAATCTATATTACCCAGGTAACAATACTATATTTCTAAGTTTCTTTTACCAACCCGGAGGGTATGGCGATATTCCAGAAGTAGAAGATAAACTTTACGTTGATTATTACTCACCAGACTCATTAAAATGGTTTCCTGTATGGAATGTGAGTTATAATAACAGCGACTCATCGCTTACAGAATACTACTACTATAATTCAATCACTAAGATTACCAAGGATATAGAAAAACCGGCTGTTAAGAATTTCAAATCTGTTATTCTTCCTGTGAACGATGATCAATACCTAAAAAGCAATTTTCAATTTCGTTTTCGCAATTTGGCAAGCCTTGCTAATACAGGCAATACACCCCTTGTTACTGGAAGCAGTGATCAATGGCATATCGATTTTGTGCGACTCGATACTGCAAGAACAATTAACGACACCATTGTTAATGATTTATGTTTCGTAAAACCACTTGGGTCTCTCTTAAATAATTATGAATCGCTGCCATGGACTCATTTTTCAAGAGCAAATGCATACGAAATGGACGATAGCATAACCATAGTTTATGCAAATAGAAGCAATATTAAAAGAAATACCGGAAATCGTGAATTCGAAATAGAAGATATTTGGGGAGGAACCGGAATATATTATTTTACTGGTGTTACAGGAGATAATATTGCCCCTTTTACAACTGAAATTTACAAGGCCAAAACAAACTACATTTTTCCGTATAACCCTTCTAATGATTCAGCATTATTTGAAATACGTAGTTACCTGGTTACTGATACCTTTAAAATAAGGTCGCAATACCGGTGGAACGATACATTGCGTTATCTCCAAAAGTTTTATAATTACTACGCTTACGATGATGGAACAGCTGAAAGTGGTTATGACCTTAGTGGAGATGGAACAGAAAATGGAATGGTTGCAATGCGATTTAAATCTTACAAAAAAGATACTTTAAGAGGAATTCAGATTTATTTCAATCAATCATTAAATGATGTCAGCAATAAATATTTTAAGCTTATCGTTTGGAATGAAATTAACGAAAAACCAGGCAATATTATCTATATTGAAGAGAATATAAAACCAATATATGAGGACAGCTTAAATAAGTTCACTAATTATATTTTTGACATAGATTTAGTACTTGAAAATAACTTTTATATTGGTTGGCAAAAAGTTTATGCTACCTCTTTAAACATTGGATTTGATGTAAACAGAAATAATAGTGACAAACTATTCAAAAACTTTTCAGGAAGCTGGGATCAATCTGATAAAGAAGGAACTGTAATGATCAGGCCAATGTTTGGAAAAGATATTCCAACGAGTATAAATCAGCCTACAATAACTGAGAAAATTGATTTTAGTTTGTATCCAAACCCAGCAAAAAATAACCTGAATATTGAAATTGATTCTGATTATCTTTACGAAATAAGATATTCGATATTTGACATGCATGGACGAGTATACAATGACCAACTTTTTACCCATTCAGAAATAGATATCTCTGGACTACCATCAGGTATTTACTTTATCAGAATAAATAAACCCAACGGACAATCAGGCACTAAAAAATTTGTAGTAATCCGGTAATTATAAAATTGAGAAATGAAAGAAGAAGATTTAATCGGGAATGATATACCGGAAAATGATGATCAGGAATTATTTGAACACCACAGGTTTGTTGTTGATCCTGGTCAAAGTCAATTGCGAATTGACAAGTTTTTATCAAACCGAATAGAAAATGCATCGCGAAGCAAAATACAAAGTGCTGCAGATGCCGACTGTATTTTAGTAAATAACAAGCCTGTTAAGTCAAACTACAAAGTTAAACCAGCTGATGTTATTTCTGTTGTTATGACTCATCCACCACGCGAAGTTGAGCTTACACCTGAAAACATTCCGTTAAATATTGTCTTCGAAGATGATTATTTGATTATTGTAAATAAAACACCCGAAATGGTTGTGCATCCATCTTATGGCCATTATACCGGAACCCTTGTTAATGCATTAATGTATCATTTAAAAGACACACCTTTATTTAATTCGGGCGAACTGCGTCCGGGGTTGGTTCACCGTATTGATAAGAACACATCCGGATTGCTTGTAATTGCAAAAACCGAACAAGCACTTAATAAGTTGGCAAAACAATTTTTCGAAAAAACATCGGAAAGAACTTATAACGCTCTTGTTTGGGGATCATTTAACGAAAAAGAAGGTACTATCACCGGAAATATTGGACGAAATATAAAAAACCGTAAAATAATGCAGGTTTTTCCCGACGGTTCTCAAGGAAAAAATGCAATCACACATTATAAAGTTTTGGAAGAACTGGGATATGTTACCCTCATTGAATGTAAGCTTGAAACAGGAAGAACACATCAGATCAGAGCCCATTTTCAATATATCGGCCACCCATTATTTAACGATAGCGATTATGGAGGTAATCAGGTATTAAAAGGCACAACCTTTACAAAATACAAGCAATTTGTACATAATTGTTTTAATATACTTCCGCGACAAGCTTTACATGCTAAAACACTCGGATTTAAACATCCGGTAACAGGCAAATTTATTCAGTTCGACTCTGAAATACCTGATGATATGCAACAAGTGATTGAAAAGTGGAGAAGATATATATCGGGCAGAGATATAGATAATTAGATTCGTACTTTTTTTCATAATTTTATTATAGTCCTTTCCAAAAAAATTGTAATTTGTAGTTTATAACACGAAATAAACTATGAAACTGCATGCAATTATTCTTAAATCATTTCTTATTATGAGTATAGGATTCGTTTTCGGATGTACAAACTACAAACCATTAGAGACTGTTTCGAATGTTGATGTGGAGAAATATATGGGCAAATGGTATGAGATATCTACTATCCCTCAACGATTTCAAAAAGGGTGCCATTGCACAACTGCTGAATATACCCTTTCTGAGCAGGGTTTTGTTAAAGTAAAAAATTCGTGCAGGAAAGATTCGGTAAATGGCCCCGTTAGTCAAATCGAAGGGAAAGCATTTATTGTAAAGAACTCGAATAACTCAAAACTACAGGTTCAGTTTTTCTGGCCAATGAGAGCTAAATACTGGATTATTGATCTAGCTCCTGATTATAGTTACGCTGTAGTTGGTCATCCAAATCGCAAATACCTATGGATCTTATCGAGGACACCAGAACTGAATGATGCAATTTATCAACAAATAATAAATCGACTAAAAGAAAAAGATTATAATATAGACCTTCTGGTTAAAACCGTACATTAATATAAAATGATTTAAGTAAAAATTGTTTAAACCCTTCATTTAAGTAAAAGAGAACTCGAATAACGTTTGTCGTGTCATAGTATTTACTTGTCAATAAAAAGGATTCGTTCGTCAGAACGTTAGAACAAATTATTAAACAATCCGTAATTAAGAGAAAAACAAGCATAATAACCGTTATAATATTAATAGAAGATATGACACAAAGAAATCTCAGAAAAATAGATGATGAAGAGTGGAAGGATATCCCATTTGCTGAAAAGAAATATGAAGTAAGTAGTTATGGTAGAGTAAAAAGCTTCTGCTATAGTAAGAATGGTGGTAGAATATTAAAACCAGGCTTAACTAAAGGATTCCATACTGTTACCTTTAAAACCGAAGGTAAGAAAAAAACTTTCCTTGTTCACAAACTAGTAGCAATGATGTTTGTTAAGAAAACCAGCGAAGATCAGGTTATTGCTATTCACCTCGACTGGAATAAAAGAAATAATCACTACTCAAATCTTCAGTGGGTAACTCGGCAAGAAGCCTATGACCGAATAATGCCTCGATTGCAAGAAATTAATAAGATCAAAAACAAAGGAATAGTTCGTAATTCGAAACTAAAACCTGAAGATGTTGAAAGGCTAAAATCAATGCTCGAGAAAGGAATAAAACAAAATGTAATAGCTAAGCTGTTCTCAATTAGCGAGATGCAGGTAACAAGAATAAAGAGGGGGGAAAATTGGGCAAAGATCAAGGCAACTGCTCAATAATTTAACACGATGAAAAACGCCACGTCCTGTGGCGTTTTTCTTTTTACCAAAAGATAATTTGGCAAACAATTTGTTATTGGTATTGGGTTAACAAGCATAAACTATAAAACCTTATAATTATGAAAAAGATTCTTTTAACCCTATTAGTTCTATCTTTTGCAGGATTAATATTCGCGCAAGAAGATGAAAAAATGCAAACTCTTATTAAAGCTCCTTCCAAAATCAGGGGATATGTTGGTCCATTAATGAATTTCACGAATATTGATGGAGAATTTGCTTATATGTCGGGATTTACTGCATCGGGAATATTTAACGACAAGATCTTATTTGGATTTTACAGCCAGGTTCTCGAAACTCCAATGTATTCAAAAAACGATGATTATCTGGGAGCAGATATGAATTTTGATCATCAGGGAATCTCCATAGGGTATATATTTATGCCTAAGAAAATGCTGCATTTTACTACAATTCTTTATGCTGGAAAAGGAAACCTTGAAGTTTATAACGATTTAACAGAAAAATGGATAGATGATAATATTATTTTCAACCTAAATCCAATGATTGAAGCAGAGATTAATCTTTTTCGATTTTTACGTGTTGGTGTAGGTGTAAATTATAACTTCGCATTTGATGTTGACCAGATTAACGGTTACACTGATCAGGATTTTTCTGGTTTTGGTGGTAATCTAAGTTTAAAATTTGGTTGGTTTAAGTAACCCAACACAATAATATTATAATTCAAGGAGCTTTCTAAAGCTCCTTTTTTATTTGCAATTTTTATAGATTTTATAAAGTATAATACAACCTTATCAGGATAAATCTTATTTTTGAGTATTAAAAATCAGGTAAAAAAATGAAAAAAAATATAGCTATTGTTGCAGGAGGAGACTCATCGGAATATGTAATATCATTAAAAAGTGCAGAACAGATTGCTAAATGGATTGATAAGGACAAATATAATGTATTCACTATTTTAGCAAAAGGCACGGATTGGTTTGTAAAAAGTGAACAATTTTGTGATCTGGTGCTAAACAAGGATGATTTCAGCTTTTCGTATAACAACCAGAAAACAACTTTCGATTGCGCCCTGATTACTATTCATGGCACACCAGGTGAAGACGGTAAAATGCAGGGTTATTTTGATACATTGCATATCCCCTACACTACTTCGAATGTTCTGGCATCAGCTATAACTTTTAACAAAGTTTTCAGCAAAAACTACTTAAAACCATTCAATATTCCATTAGCAAATTTTATTACTCTCAAGAAAGGTGATGTTATTGATGCTGATAAAATAATTGAAGTTACCGGATTACCTTGTTTTGTAAAGCCCAATTGTGGAGGCTCCAGTTTTGGTGTTTCAAAAGTAAAAGAAAAAGACAAGTTATTCGAAGCAATTGAATTTGCATATAAAGAAGATAATGAAGTAATTATAGAAGAATTTCTTTCTGGCACTGAACTAACATGTGGACTCGTAAAAACGAAGGAACAAACAATTATCTTTCCTCCAACTGAGATTGTAAGCAAGACAGAGTTTTTCGATTACGAAGCTAAATATACCAAAGGTATGTGCGATGAAATTACTCCAGCTCGAATTTCGAAAGAGTTAACAATTGAGATTCAGCAATTATCGTCGCAGATTTATGATATTTTTAATTTGAATGGCATCGTTCGGATTGATTATATATATTCAAAAGACACATTGTACTTTATGGAAGTAAATACCGTTCCTGGAATGAGTGCTGCGAGTATTGTACCTCAGCAAGTTGAAGCAGCAGGATTAAATATGAAAGATATTTTTGGCCTTATTATTGAAGATTCATTAAACCGACATCAAAAATAATGGGATCAAAAAGGGTATATACCACTGCTTGTCCACGGAATTGTTACAGTACATGCTCGTTTAAGGTATGGACTGAAGATGGAAAAGTAATAAATATAGACCCGCATCCCTTAAATCTTGCCACGCCCGAAGGTATATGCTTAAAAGGACTTAGTTATGTTGAACGGGTAAATTCCCCAAAAAGAATTTTGTATCCATTAAAAAAGATAAATGGTCAATTTGTTAAAATTACGTGGGACGAAGCATTAAATAAAATTTCAGAAAAACTAATTTATTACAAATCCAATTTCAGTCCACAATCTGTATTGTTCTATTATGCTAGCGGTATGTCAGGATTGTTGAACTCTATAAGCATGAATTTCTGGCGAATGTATGGTGGAGCAACCACAGTTTATGGAAATCTTTGCTGGCCAGCAGGATTGGAAGCCTCCCGATTAACTCTGGGTGAAAACAAACATAATGTACCGTGGGATTTAGAAAATTCCAAACTTATTGTTGTATGGGGAAAAAATCCGGCTGAATCAAATATACAACAAATGATTCCGATTGAACTAGCACAGCAAAAAGGAGCAAAATTGATATTTGTCGATCCACGAAGAACAGCCTCATCAGAAAGAGCCGACTTATTGATTCAGCCGATTCCAGGGACAGATGGAATTTTGGCTTTAGCTATTGCACAAATCCTAATTGAGAAAGATCAAATCGATCATGAGTTTATTAAAAACCATGTTTTAGGATTTGATGAATTTAAAAAATCACTAGAAAAAATAACTATTGATGAGGCAAGTATCGAATGCGGCGTTTCTGTTCCATTTATTGAGAAACTAGCAGATTTTGTAGGAACTATTAAACCCATGACATTGATTCCGGGATACGGAATGCAACGCTATACGAATGGTGGACAAACAACACGTTGTTTACTTGCATTATCAATTCTTACGGGAAACATTGGCAAACCAGGCGCATGCTGGCATTACGCCAATTTGCAGGGAGATATTTTTAGTGATGTAAAAGAACCATTGAATTATTTTCCACCCGAAAAACCAGATGGTGTTTTCCGTCGTGAGATAGCCACAGCAATGCTTGGCGAAGACATGCTTCGGTTAACAAATCCCGAATTAAAAATGGCATGGGTTGAAAGAGGAAATCCTGTAACTCAGAATCCAGATAGCAATAAAGTGAAAGAAGCATTCAGAAAGCTCGAATTTAAAGTTGTAGTTGAGCAATTTTTAACCGATACTGCCCAGGAAGCAGACATTGTACTACCTGCCAAAACCATGTTTGAGCAATCGGATATCATTTCTTCTTACTGGAATCCTTATGTTCAGCTACGCCAAAAAGTTATTGAACCGATTGGAGAAGTAAAACCAGAAACAGAAATTTATTATCTGCTTGCAAAAAAAATGGGCTTTACAGATTCTGAGATTGAAAAAAACATTCCTTATCCTTCGGATGAAGCAATTGAACAATGGCTGACTGAAAAGCTAAAACCATTTCCTGAAATCACACTTGAAAAACTAAAACAAGGTCCGGTTTTAACACCAGCTTTGCAGGAAATAGCATTCTCCGATTACAAATTTAATACTCCTTCGGGTAAGATTGAGTTGTATTGCGAAACAGCGCATAAGAATTGGGGTGTAAATCCTTTGCCAACATATGAAAAAATGGTTGAAGGAAAACAAAACACAATTTCAAAATACCCATTTAACCTGATGTCGCCCAATACCAAAAACAGGATTCATTCACAATTTGGAAATCTTGAAAGCATTAAAGCTATTGATTCAGAGCCATTTGCTACAATAAACCTGGGTGATGCAGCAAAAAAAGAAATCAATGATAATGAACTTATCAGGGTTTTTAACGATCGCGGTGAGCTAACCATTAAAGCACGAATTGATGCCAGTTTGCGACCCGGAAATATTGTAATTATTAATGGCTATTGGCATCAGGAAGGATCGTGCCCAAATGCTTTATCTAAAGGTCGTGAAACAGATATGGGGCATGGATCCGCTTTTCACGATAATATGGTGGATTACGAAAAGGCTGCAAAATAATGGAACGAAACATTTTCATTTTCGATGAGAACAAATGTGTGGGTTGCCATGCCTGCGTTGTTGCATGTATGAACGAAAATGGTTTTCAGTCGCCAGATAAATGGAGAAATGTACATAAGTCAATAGATTTCCATTTTCCTGATCTTCCTTTGTTTTATCTTTCGCTGGCATGCAATCATTGTGAAGACGCTCCATGTTTAAAAAACTGCCCTGCCCTCGCCTACTCACAAGATGAAAAAACAAGAACTATTATTCATCATCCCGAAAAATGTATTGGTTGCAAATATTGCACATGGGCTTGCCCGTATGATGCTCCGAAATTTAATCCCAAAACCGGAGTTGTCGAGAAATGTACCTTTTGCAATCACAGAATAGAAGAAAATTTAAAGCCTGCCTGTGCCAATTTGTGCCCTATGGGTGCTTTGGATTTTAAATACACTGATTTTTCAAGAGAAGAGTCTATAGAATCGAGTCCAGTGCCTGTAAATGTTGGATCGGGAATAAAAATTACCAAACTGCGTAAAAAGAGCGGACCAGAAATGGATCTGAACCTTTTTACAGACCAGCCAAAACATGTTTCGCAGAAGATTAAAAAGAAAATATCAGCAAACGAGGAATGGCCTTTACTAATATTCACTTTGCTTTCGGCTCTGCTTGTAAGTATATATGCAGCTGAATTAACCAATAATTTTACCTTAGGACTTAAAATTACATACCTGTTTTTTGGAGCTTTAGCTGCTTTGCTAAGTATGTTACATCTTGGAAAAAAACTTAGGGCATTGCGCTCAATAATTAATATTCAAAATTCCTGGCTTAGTAGAGAGATTGCTTTATTTTCACTTTTCTTTGCAGGGATTTTCTGTGATTTTTTTCTTTTTGATATTCCCAATTTACTTATTTCGTTTATTGGGATTTTGTTTCTTTTTGCAATTGACATGCTTTATCGACTTGCAGATTGGCGTTGGCCAATAAGAATTCATTCAGCACAAACACTATTAATCGGAATTACATTTTATGCATTATTTGTAAACTGGTTTGAGTTATTTGCCGGAATAATTGCATTTCGCGTAATCCTTCATTTATATAGGAAAACAAAATCGGATAAACCAAAATGGATAATTTCAATTTTATGGATTGCATTCTTATTTGCTGGATTAATATTATTATACTACGAAAGATCTATTTACACTATACTTCTTGTAGTTTTTTCAGGTGATATAATTGACAGAATAGAGTTTTATAATGAGTTAAATGTACCTGACCCCAAAATTGAGTTTAGTATAAAATAAATTCTAATTAAATCAATTAATCTCGTTTTAAATTTTATAATATTGCCGAATGAATAAACTGATAATAAATATTAGAAAATCAACACTTTTAACACTTTCGATATTTATTATTTATATCAATTCCACCAGCTTTTCAACCATTTCAAATCAACAAAGACCCTTACAAGAAGAACCAAGTCAATATTTTTTAAATGAAAAACTGGATTTATTCTGCTCAACACTTCAAAAAGAACAATTAAATAATGTTATATCAATTAATTATAACTTGATATACAAGAAGCATTTAACTGACTTTTCTTTTCAAGAGGAATTAATCGAATTTCTGTACGAAAACAAAATATCTAAGATAGAATCAGCTTCTGATATTATTCTTTTTAGCTTCAATTCCATAATTGTAATCTTTCCCTTTCATTATTTCTGGTAAACAAAATTTCTAATAACAACAGTTTTTTTAGATAGAATTATTGCTGCTTTAATAAGCAGGAGTGATATTTTAATTATACATAAAGACAGAATTACTTATGGAAACATATTCAATTTTAATTGGAATAGGTTGTATTGCTTTGATTATTGCACCTATTTTTCTAATTAATCTTTTAAGAAAAAGAAAAAAACAAAAACTGTACTTCAAATTCCAGGCACAGGCCAAGCAGAACAATGGAAAAATAAATGAATTCGAATATTGGAATAGTTATGCTATAGGAATTGATTTGCAGAGAGGAACGGTTTATTATTCTTCAATGCTCAATAAAAAAGAGGAAATAGAGAAAATTGACGTATCACAAATTAAAAACTGTAAAATAAACAATTTAAGAAATTTGGAAACAGATACTGAAAGTTTAGTTTTAGAATTTACTTTTGCGAATAACATACCACTTAATAAAAAGATTGAATTTTATAATTCAGAATATGATGGTATAGCAATGCATTATGAGTTTAAGTTAGCCGAAAAATGGTTAAAGACAATTACTATTTGCAAAGAATTACTGAACAAAAAGTAATAAAAAAGAGCCTCATCCCGATGGCTATCGGGACTGAGACTCTTTTATTTTAATACATATACTATTCATCCTCAAATAAATAATAACTGCATAATTAACTTAGCCTATTCACAAATTTGAAATGGTTTATGAAATAATTTAAACTTAGAATTCCTAACTATTGATTGGTAGATAGAAATAACTAAATTTATAAATTGAAAACATTCCTAAGATGAATTTAAAATTTGTAGATATTTTAAATAGTATTTCGCTGTTTCAATTAGTACTTTTTATTGCATTTTTACTCAATAAAAGCAAAAAAAACATTTCAAATTTGCTGCTCGCATTCTTTTTTTTTAGTCAATTTCTGGGAATTTCAAGTCACTTTATTTTAAGTCAGGAAGCTTTTTTTCTTGAAATAACGCCTCATCTATTTTATGTTAGTACTCCCTTTACATGGCTTTGGGCTCCTTTATTTTACCTCTATATAAAATCTTTGTTTTTTTCTGATTTTCGATTTTCATTAAAACAGGGAATTCACTTTTTACCCTTTATTTTTTATTTTTTATTCTTCTTAATCTTCTTCCATTTTCAAAGTGTTGATGAAAAGATCATGATAATTAAGGAAAAACAATTAAATAATTATGTGATTGTATCATTGGCAAATATATTTATTACGATTCAAATAGCTGTTTATTTGATAGTTGTCTTTGTTATGATTTATAAATACAAAAGAGAATTAAAAAATAAACAATCGAATATCAATCAGAATCAAAACACCTGGTTAAATATATTTATATATGGTTATTTAATAGCTTATCTTATTACAACATTATGCCGTTTAGGACTTTACGTATTAAATGATTTTAGGGAGCTCTTTATTTTTGTATCATTTTTTTCGTTCTTCATTTATTTTATATTGCTCTTCTTTAATGCGATTACAAATCCCGAGATTTTCCAAAAAATAGAGGAAAAACAGGAAACCAAAACGCATAGTATTCCAAAACAAGAAGCTTATTTTTTGCTTAAGCAAGTAAATGATTACATGATTTATAACGAGCCCTTTCTTAATCCGGAGCTATCGTTAAAGCAACTTGCCTCTGAAATAAAAACTCCGGAACGTCTGCTTTCAGGAGTAATAAATCAATACAAAAATCAGAACTTCTATGATTTTATAAATAGTTATAGAATCGAAAAGGCTAAAAAACTAATTATTAGCGAGAATTCTAAGAAGAAAACCATTCAGGAAATACTCTATGATTCCGGATTTAACTCAAAATCAACATTTAATCTTGCCTTTAAAAAGTGTACAGGAATAACTCCCACGGAGTTTAAAAAGACTCAAAAATAAGACTTGTTTTTTTCAAATCTTTTATAAAACTCCATCTTACTTCTACATAAAAGGTACGAAAACACGTATTCGTACAAATTTATACTGCTGTTTTTCAATTAGATAAAACAATAATTGTCCTAATACATGTATTCTGTCGATTTTAAAATTTCCACCTCCTAATTTTGATCATGTCAAATTCAAAACATGGAATTATTAAAAACAGTTAATATGAAAATCAAATTAATCCTTTCTCTTTTCATTTTAATAACAATTACTGGTTTTGCCCAGACAAAAGTTTATCTTATCCCTACTTTACATAGCTTACACAAGATTAATAACAACTATTCATACGATTCCTTAAAGTCAATTATTAATCGAATTAATCCGGATATAATTGCTGTGGAAATAAGAGAATCTGATATTTCTGCAGATACATCCTACTTAAAAAAGAACTATCCGTATGAAATGTGGATGATGCCACGTTGGTTTTCATCAACAAAAATTGAAGGCTTTGATTGGCTAGGTGATGATATAGAGGGCAACCCAATTCCACAAAATTACTGGAAAGAAATTTCGGCAATAAAAAAATGCGAAAAAGCTCTAAGTATTGATAGCATTTATACTGCCAGCATCTCTAAATGCGACTCCTTTGCAAATGCAAGGCTTGAAATCTTAAAAACATTTTCTCTTAAAGAAATACTCGAAAGTGATGATGCAACGCTATGCAATAAATATTACGATTGCTATTCTGAATTATTATCAGGAACAGACTATGAGTTAATTCCTCAACTTAATAAAAAAAGAAATGAGAAAATCTTGTTCAACATTAATGAACTTGTTAAGAAGTATAATGGAAAGATCATAGTAATAATTACTGGTGACGATCATTATGTTTATTTAAAAGATAAGGTAAAGCACATTTCAATTTACTATTAATTAATACTCTTTTTTATGGAATTTCAAAACTCATGGGGCAATTCTACCAGATCGCAATCTTACTCAAGATTAGAATTCCCTAATACATATCATCTTGCATACAGAGATTTACCAGAAATTATTACTAAACATATATCTGGAAAATCTGCACTAGATTTTGGTTGCGGAACAGGACGCTCGACAAGGTTTTTAAAAAGGCTTGGGTTTACAACAGTTGGCATCGATATTTCTCAGGATATGCTCGATTATGCCAAAGAAATTGATCCAACCGGAGAATATGCAATTGTTACCGATGCTAATTACAATCAGTTGGAATGTGGCAAGTTTGATTTGATTCAATCCATTTTTACATTCGATAATATTCCAGTTTGGGTCAAACGAACAAATATTCTTAAATCTCTCTCTGAATTATTAACTCCTACCGGCAAAATAATTTTACTTGATTCGAATCCGGAAATATATAAAAACGAGTGGGCATCATTTTCAACAAAGGACTTTCCGGAAAATAAAAAAGCTAAAACTGGCGATATTGTAAAAATTATAATGACAGATGTTGATGATAGAAGGCCCGTGGAAGATATTTTCTGGACAGAAGAAGATTACTATACGTTATTTGAGTTGGCCAATCTAACTGCTGAAGCTATTTATAAACCATTAGGACTTAATAATGAACCTTTTACTTGGGTTTCTGAATTAGAAATAGCTCCATGGATAATTTTCGTACTAAATAAAAAATAAAAAACAAAACTAAATTAACTATGAACAAAACAATTATTACAGCACTAATTATCTTGTTATCAATACAAGTAAAAGCGCAAACAAGCTCAATGTTTCGAGGAAATGAGCAACATACCGGAACTTTTAATTCATCTGAAATTACAAATCCTGTTATAAAATGGAAGTACAGAACAAACGGACAAATTTATTCATCACCAGTAGTGTTAAACAATGTATTATACATCGGAAGTAATGATTCTTACTTATATGCAATAAATACTGAGGATGGAAGTTTAAAATGGAAATTTAAAACCGGACGAAGAATTAAATCAACACCATGCGTTGTTAACGAAACGGTATATTTTGGAAGTTCGGACAGTTCTTTTTATGCAGTTGATGCATCAACCGGAGTAGAAAAATGGCATTTTAAAACGGGTGGAGAAACAATATTCAGTGCAAAAAATATATTCGGTATCAATTCCGGTGGACTTAATTGTCCGGATCCATGGGATTTTTATTCATCATCTCCATTGTATTATAACAATGCTGTATACTTTGGTAGCGGCGATAGTTCAATCTATTGTTTAAATGCCGAAAATGGAAATAAAATATGGAGTTACAAAACAAATGGTATTGTTCATTCTTCTCCGGCAGTTTATAATAATATAGTAGTTTGTGGTAGCTGGGATAGTAAAATCTATGCATTGGATTCAAAAACAGGAAAACTAATTTGGGATTTCCAAAGTGGAACAGATACGACTTATAACTGCTTTGTTGGCATACAGGCGAGTCCGGCAATAGAAAACGGAATTGTTTATTGTGGATCGAGAGATGCAAACCTTTATGCATTGGAAGCAACCACAGGTAATGTGATTTGGAAAAAAAGAGATCCCCATTCCTCATGGTTACCATGCTCTGTTGCAATTAGTGGCGACAATCTATATTTGGGCTCGTCTGATGCATTGAAGTTTTATATATTTGATAAAAATACCGGAAACATTGTAAGTGAATACCGTACCGGAATCTACACCTTTTCGTCACCAGCAATTTCTGGCCAGAGTGCTTTTATTGGTGCCATGAATGGTAAATTATACTCATTTGATATAAAAACCGGTTTTCCAAAATGGATTTTCTCGACCGATGCTTCATTAAATTCATTATACTTTAACAAATCAGGTGATTATAATAATGAAAATGCAAAAGATATTTACGAAACAGGAATGTGCTGGGAAATGGTAAAGAGTATCGAACAAATAGTTTCAAGTGCAGGAAGTATTTTATCATCGCCCTTTATTGAAAATGGAAATGTTTATTTTGCATCAACCGATGGTTATATTTATGCACTTGAAGAGGGATATAAGAAAAGTGATAACATCGAAATTACAGATTACTCAAATTTCAATATACAAGTAAAATCAGCTACTGAAATAATATATTCGGTTGGAAAACCATCGAGAGTAACAATATCAGTTTTGGATAATAAAATGAAACTTATTAAGACACTTGTTAAAGATGAAAAAGAAGTTGGCTCATACTCAACAAGCTGGGATGGAACAGATGAGAAAAATAATAGTGTTGCAGCAGGTCCTTATCTATTAAAAATATCTTTTGATAAGTATGCAAAATATTATAAGATTGATAAATAATTTTGTTTTAATTTTGGTTTCTCATCGATCTTTTAAAGAATGACTTACGGGAAAGACAAGTATTGATTAGTTTATTATCAAATTAGAAGATTTGCTTGCACAAACCTAAATTACCCCAATACTGACAAATGAAAAAAAATGCTTTTATATTGATGATTTTATTGCCTTGGGTAACTTGCAACCAGAGCAAAGGTCAAGCTATAATTCAAAAAGGCAATTTAACATACGATTTAAGGTTTGCCGAACTTGCAATTCAATACCTCGAAACCAAAGATTCTAGCCTTTTACAAAAGATTGCTGAACTAAATTCTACAGATCATATTTTCAATCATGCAGCTAAATATAACTATGATGTTCCAAAAAACTCAAAAATTGATTTAGTTACGTTCTTACTTTCGCCCATTCAGGAAAAAAATAAATTATTACCCGAGGTTAAAAGAAATCTGGAGTTTGCAAAAGAGAAAATTGCAACTATTGATTTGGCACAAACCGAGTGTTTGAAATACCTGCCTGATAGTTTTACTTATTCGGGCAGTCTATTTTTCACGTTTGGATATGATATAGGTGTAGTTTATGAAAACAATGCAAGCCTCAATCTGGCATATAAGAGTTTTGTAAATTACCATAATGAAATAAAGTATTATGCAATTCATGAGCTACATCATGCAGGATTTGTTGCACTTAAGAAAAATTATATGCCATCACTTGAAATTACAACCTATAAGGAAATGGCAGAATTAATTGAGTATTTTACTCATCTTGAAGGAATGGCAACTTATGCAGCACTGGATTTAAGAAAAAAAGAAAACGCATTAAATAATGATAAAGATTACATTGCCCTTCAGGATTCATCGCTGATGAAAGGACTTGTAAAAGAATACGTTGACGTTTACATCTATTTTAAAAAAAATCCGGATAGGCTCTTAACTAAAGATGATTGGGAGAAGTTATCTATATTTTCAGATACCAAAAGATTATGGTACAGGGTTGGTGCATTAATGGCGCAAGAAATTGACCGCCAATCAGGAAGAGAAAACTTAACTGCCTTAATAGCTGAGTCGTCAGAAAAATTCATTAATACATATTTAACACTTTCAAAAAGCAAATTTTAAATATTGGTATCGTATTCGTTTGTAATATAAAAAGAGCCTCATCCCGATGGCAATCGGGACTAAGGCTCTTCTATTATAAATTATTCTAGAGTTATTTTACGGCCTCAAAAGTAAACTTACCTTCACGATAATCATCAATTGGAGCACAAGAACAAATAAGGTTGCGGTCGCCATAACCATCGTCGATACGGCTAACTGTTGGCCAGAATTTGTTTTCGCGGATCCATGCTAAAGGGAATGCAGCTTTTTCTCTTGCATAGGGTCTGTTCCACTTATCATCAATAACTACTTCCTGAGTATGTGGAGCATTTTTAAGTACGTTGTTTTCTGAATCTGCTTTACCATCTTTAATCTCAACTATTTCGTTATATATTGAGATCATTGCATCAACAAAGCGATCAAGTTCCTGTAATGATTCACTTTCTGTAGGTTCAACCATTAATGTACCATGAACAGGGAACGACAATGTTGGAGCATGGAATCCATAATCCATCAATCGTTTTGCAATATCCGCTTCGGTAATGTTTGCCATTGCTTTAAAATTGCGGCACTCTAAAATCATTTCGTGAGCTACAAAACCAGTTTCGCCTGAATACAATACATCAAATTGCTTTTTCAATGATGCAGCAAGGTAATTTGCATTAAGAATTGCCATTTTACTAACACTTGTAAGACCTTCGCCACCCATCATCTTGATAAATGCATGAGAAATTGTTAAAATACTTGCACTACCCCAGGGAGCTGCAGAAACAGCTTTTACGCCTTTTTCGCCACCAACTTTTACAACAGGATGCGATGGTAAATAAGGTTTCAATTTTGCATTTACACCAATTGGGCCAACGCCTGGGCCACCACCACCGTGAGGAATTGCGAATGTTTTATGTAAGTTCAAGTGACAAACATCGGCACCAATAGTTGCAGGGTTTGTTAATCCCAACTGGGCATTCATGTTGGCACCATCCATATATACCAAACCACCATTTTTGTGGATAATTTCATTCATTTCCTTAATTCGGCTTTCGAAAACACCATGAGTTGATGGATATGTAACCATGAAAGCAGCTAAATCATCTTTGTGTTCTTCAGCTTTTTTCTTCAAATCATCAACATCGATATTTCCATTTTTATCGCACTCAACAACCACTACTTTCATTCCGGCCATTACAGCACTTGCAGGATTTGTACCATGTGCCGATGATGGAATAAGGGCCACTGTGCGGTGACCTTGGCCGTGCTCAATATGGTACTGACGGATAACCATTAAACCAGCATATTCGCCGGCAGCACCTGAGTTTGGTTGGAAAGAAATTGCTTCAAAACCAGTAATTACTTTAAGATCATCTTCAAGTTCTCTGAATAACTGATGATACCCTTCGGCCTGATCTGCAGGAGCAAATGGATGCATTACTCCAAATTGTGGCCAGCTCATAGCAAACATTTCTGTTGCAGCATTAAGTTTCATTGTACAAGAACCAAGTGAAATCATTGAATGAGTTAACGAGAAATCTTTTCTTTCGAGTTTCTTGATATATCTCATCATCTCAGTTTCTGAACGGTATTTTTTAAACACCTCTAATGTTAAAAAACTACTCTTACGCTCGAATTTTTTATCGAAAGTAACACTTTCAGAAACATGGCATGCCTTATCTGCTGTTTTGCCTGCAGCAATTGCAAAAACATCTATTACATTATTAATGTCCTGAATAAGAGTTGTTTCGTCTGTGCTGATACTAATAGTTTTATCATCAATATAATTAAAGTTGATTTCTCTTTCGATAGCTAATTTCTTAATATCGGCCAATTTTACACTACCAATATTTATTTTCAAGGTATCAAAGAAATCTTTGTTTTCCTGTTTATAGCCCAATGCCTGTAATTTTTCATTTAATGTTACAGCCATATTATGAATATGCAGAGCAATTCGTTTTAAACCCTCAGGGCCATGATATACGGCATACATTCCGGCCATAGTTGCCAATAATGCCTGAGCGGTACAAATATTTGATGTTGCACGTTCGCGTTTAATATGTTGTTCGCGGGTTTGCAAAGCCATACGTAAGGCCAGTTTATTCTGAGCATCTTTTGAGATACCAATAATTCGGCCAGGCATGCTTCGTTTAAACTTATCCATTGTAGCAAAGAAACCAGCATGTGGACCACCAAAACCCATTGGAATACCAAAACGCTGCGTTGAGCCAATAACAGCATCGGCACCCCATTCGCCCGGAGGAGTTAATAAAACCAAACTCATAATATCAGCAGCAACAGCCACTGCTATTTCTTTTTCGTGAGCTTTGGCAACAAAATCTTTATAATCGATAACCATCCCATCAGCAGCAGGATATTGAACAATTGCACCAAAAACCTTATCAGAAAAAGTTACTTCAGTAAATTTCCCTTTTATAATTTCTATTCCAAGAGGATTGGCACGAGTTTCAATTACATCAATTGTTTGCGGAAACATATTTTCATCAATAAAAAATACATTTGCTTCGTTTTTTACCTGAGCTCTTGAACGAGAATTGTGAAACATAATCATTGCTTCAGCTGCTGCAGTAGCCTCATCTAGCAATGATGCATTGGCAATCTCCATTTTGGTAAGATCCATTACTACGGTCTGGAAATTTAACAATGCCTCTAAACGACCTTGTGAAATTTCGGCCTGATAAGGAGTATATGAAGTATACCAACTAGGATTCTCAAGAATATTACGTTGAACAACAGCAGGCATAATCGTATCGTAATAACCCATTCCAATAAACGTTCTGAAAACCTTATTTTTCGCAGCAATCTTAAATAATTTTTGCTGATACTCATACTCACTAATTCCTTTAGGAAGATTTAGTGGTTTTTCCAGTCGGATTGTTTTAGGAACAGTTTTATCAATTAGTTCATCGAAGTTTGATACCCCGATTTTCTTTAGCATTAAATCTATTTCATGATCGCGGGGACCATTGTGACGTTGTATAAAATTATCAAGAGCCATAGTTAGGATATTTTATATTTGTTAGTATTAGTAGTTTAAAAATCTCTCAAAATTATAAAATTAGACAAAAGAATTATCATAATAAATATCATGTAATGAATTAATAAGGCATGTTATAAAACAACAATTAAATGCCAATGTTCAAATCTCATAATCAATAATTTATAAAGAAAGGATTTGTCCTTTTTTCAAAACCTATTGTTGTTTTTTCACCATGACCTGGATAAACTACAATATTATCGGGTAATGTAAATAAGTTTTCGCGTATTGAATTTATTAATGTATCGTAATCACCACCAGGAAGATCTGCTCTGCCAATGCTTCCTTTAAAAAGTACATCGCCAACAATAACAAACTCATCTTTTTCGCAATATAATGCAATACTTCCAGGCGAATGCCCCGGTACATGCAATGCCTTAAGTCTGGTATTTCCAAATTCAATAATATCATTATGATTAACCCAAACATCAGGCATAGGAGGCTTTTTCAGATCGAAACCAAATGCAATAGCCATATCATTTGATCGTTCGAGCAAGGGTATATCGGCTTTATGAGCAACAGACGAAACACCAAATTTTTCGACCAAAAACGCATTACCCAAAATATGATCAATATGACAATGTGTATTAATAATCTTCTTTAGTTTTAAACCCTTCTCTTCGATAAATGCTAGCAATTCCAGATGTTCATTTGTTTCGTTACAACCTGCATCAATTACAACACATTCATTTGTTTCATCAAATAACAAAAAAGTATTTTCCTGAAAAGGATTAAACACAAAAGTTTTTATTTGCACCATCAGTAATTGTTTTATTATTGTTTTCCTTTAAGCATAGGTACAAAAGCAAAATATCCATGCTCAGTTTCTTTATATTCCTCTTCGCTAATTCTATCAACAGCTATCATTACCTGACCAGAAGAACCTCCCACAGGAACAACCATTCTCCCACCAATATTGAGTTGTTTTAGCAAATCTCTTGGAATTTCGGGGGCACCTGCAGTTATCAAAATCTTATCGAATGGAGCTTGAGATGCTTGGCCAAGATATCCATCTCCATAATAGAAATATGGCTTATATCCCATTTCGTTAAGTTTCGTTTTGGCTTTTAAAAAGAGCTCACGTTGGCGTTCTATTGTATGCACTTTAGCTCCCAGTTCGAGCAAAATGGCACACTGATAGCCCGATCCAGTTCCTACCTCAAGAACCTTTTCATGTTTTTTTACCTGTAACAATTCTGTTTGGAAAGCAACAGTATAAGGCTGCGAAATTGTTTGTCCTGCAGCAATTGGAAATGCCTGATCGCGATATGCAAATTCGACAAAACCACTATCCATAAAAAAATGCCTTGGAACCTTTCCTATAGCCTCCAAAATACGGACATCTTTAATTCCTTTTTCCCGAATTGTTTCAACAAGTTTCTGTCTTAATCCTTTGTGCCTGTAGGAATCAATCATCTATAAATCTCCGGATATTAAAAAATAAAAACAAAGATAACAGAACAATTCACATTTTTCAAAGCTCGCTTTTTAATTTGATACAACACAAAAAACAAGAATACCTGATTAATCTGGTTAATTCTCTTAATTACAATCATATAAAACAAATCCAAATGGGTTATTAACACTATTTCGTTGATAAATAGCTATCTAATTGTGAACTGTAATTTTTTAAATGAACTAAGTTTGTAGAAATAACCCTGATTTATTATGAAAATTGGAATAATTGGTATCAACACATCGATTGAAGAATCGAAAGTTGGTCAACTAAAACAGGCATTTGGAAATAACTTATATGGTATTTTTTCTCCTCACAAAGAGGATGTACTACCTGTAAGCAAACAGTTCGATTTGGACCTTTTTTCATCTGCACATTTACTTTTCGAGAATGTGGATGCCATTTATTTCGCCAATTCATTAAAACCCAACTTCGAGTTTGCAATAAATGCATTAAAAAATTCATGTCATTTATTTATTGAAGATATATCGGAACTGAGTTTAGATGAGATAAAGCAGTTATATAAGCTAACTGTTGAAGCACAAATTAAAATTCATATTAAAAATGCGTATTTGTTTGCACCAGAGTATTTAGCAGCCAGTTCATCTATAACGCTACCCCAACTAATTGAAATAACGCAGGAACACAATTTCTTTTTTAGACCTAAAAACTACTTTTACGAGATTTTTAATGATATTAGTTTAGCAATAACAGTTGCCAATTCAGGAGTTAAAAAGATTTCTGTTAATGCTATTCCTATCGATTTAAATCATTTTAGTCTTATATATATTCGTCTCGATTTTGATAATGGCTGCCAAACAACGATTAAATACAATAACATATCTAAGGAAAAACAAAATATTGCAACATTTTATCAAGCAAATCAATTAATAAAAATTGATTTTTCAAATCACGTGGCCTCCAAACTGGATATTATTCATGGACAAATAATTACCACAGATTTTAAAATGGATATTACATCACCAATTGATATCGAATTACGACACTTTGTGAAATCAGTTGAGAGTGATAACAATGAAAAAATCAGCGAAACCCCCAACGAATTGTATATGATACAAGTAACTCAAAATATTATGGATAGGCTTTACCAGCTATTAAATCCCACTTTCCAGAATAACAATTAGCTGTACTTTTATTATTTTTACCTAACAACATTTCTATTTTATTTTCGTTGTAGAATTTACTTGTACACTATAGATTTTTCATGAATAAAACGCTACATACTTTAAAGTACATTTTTTTCGATCTTATATCAGCTATTATAAGCTGGACTGCTTTTTATGGCTATAGGAAAGTATACATTGAACCGCAAAAATTCGGATATGACCTCCCTATTGAATTTACAACCAGATATTACATTGGAATTATTGTAATTCCTTTATTCTGGATTTTACTATACTACTTAACCGGTTATTATAAGGATATCTATCGAAAATCGCGTTTAAAAGAGCTTGGACAAACCATTCTTACCACTCTTATAGGTGTTCTAGTTATTTTCTTTACATCATTACTCGATGATGAGGTTGTTTCTTATCAGAATTATTATCGCCTTTTTACTGCACTTCTTACAATACATTTTATTGCAACCTATTTGCCAAGACTAATAATTACTACACAAACCAATAATAAGATTCATCGACGAATTTATGGATTTAACACTTTAATTATTGGTGATAATAAAAAAGCAGTTGAGATATATAAGAATATCGAAAGCCAAACTGAGTCAGCTGGAAATAAGTTTGTAGGATTTATAAGTCTTGTTGAGAAAGAAAATTATTTACTCGAAAAATACACACCAAACCTTGGCTCATTGAATCAAATAAACCAAATTATTGAAGAATTTAAAATTGATGAAATAATAATTGCATTGGAATCAAATGAGCACAGAGAGATTGAAAAGGTAATAAATAACCTGGAGCTGAAAAATATTATTATAAAGGTTATTCCAAGTATGTACGATATTCTTACTGGCAAAGTAAAAATGGCCCAGATTTACGGGACTCCTTTGATTCAAATTTCACACAGCTTAATGCCTACATGGCAAGAACATACTAAACAAGTAATTGATTTTACAATTTCTCTAACTGCCTTAATTGTATTTTCACCTTTAATTATCTTTCTTGCGATAGGTATAAAACTTACATCAAAAGGCCCGGTAATGTTCAGTCACGAAAGGATTGGGCGATTTGGTAAACCATTTACGTTGTATAAATTCCGGTCAATGACAGCCGATGCAGAATCTAATGGACCAGCTCTTTCATCAAAAAACGATTACCGAATTACCCCTTTTGGTAAATTTATGCGAAAATCGAAACTTGATGAATTGCCCAACTTCTATAATGTTCTCAGGGGTGATATGTCAATAGTTGGACCGCGACCCGAACGAAAATTTTATATTGATCAGATTATATTGAAAGCTCCACATTATTTGCATTTGCAAAAAGTCAAACCCGGGATTACATCATGGGGTCAGGTAAAATATGGGTATGCGGAGAATGTAGATCAAATGATTGAACGACTCAAATACGACATTTTATATATCGAAAATATGTCGTTGTATGTTGATTTTAAAATTATGATTTATACTATATTGATTATTTTAAAAGGAAGACATATTTAATAACCCAAGTACTACCCCGTTAGTTCTTTTCAACTAAATGGATTTTCTCTATCACCTTGTATACTGGGCCTTTATTGGTTAAAATACTTTCATAAAAAACTACTTCTGCAACTTCTATTTCCTGAAATTTGTATTCAGTAAATCTGTCTAACAAATTTTCGAGTTCATTCTCTTTTTTGAGATATTTAATACGACCAATAGTTAAATGCGGCTTAAATTCACGATCTTCAACTTTAAAATCCAACTTAATTAAAGCTTTGTCAATTTTTTCTTTAATAACCTTAAGTTTATCTGCATTTTCAATACCAATCCATAAAATCCTTGGATCTAATAAACTCTTAAACACACCTAAGCCTTTTAAACTAAATGAAAATGAGGTAGTATTTTCCAATTCCTCTTTTAAATGTCTACAAATTACAGGAATTTGTTCTTCGTTAGTTGCACCAAGAAAAAAGAGTGTGAGATGCATATTTTCCGTATCAACCCAATTAACTGTAGAATCTCTTAAATTGCTTTTTATATTAGAGAACAACTTGAAGTTTTCTTCTGATAATACTGATTTTACAGCTACAAAGGTTCTTTTCATAACAATAGAGTATTGAAATCATTACAAATTAACCTTATATTTACAAATAGTCAATAAAAAATCTGAAACATTAAAAATACGTTGATATGAAAAAAATAGCAGTAGTATTAGCCGGAAATGGTGTTTTCGATGGCGCAGAAATTCATGAAGCAACTCTTACTCTTTACTCAATAGTTAAAAACGGAAGTACCTACGAAATTTTTGCTCCTAACATAGAACAATATCATGTTATAAACCACATAACTGGAGAGCCTATGCAGGAAAAAAGAAATGTGCTTATTGAGTCAGCCCGCATTGCTCGTGGAAAAATTAAAGATCTTAATGATTTTAATGCAACTGATTTTGATGCAATCATTTTCCCTGGAGGTTTTGGTGTGGCAAAAAATCTTTGCACATTTGCCTTCGATGGCGTAGAATGTTCTGTAAATAAAGATGTAGAAAAAGCAATCAGGTCAATGGCAGAGATGAACAAACCCATTGGTGCATTATGTATTTCTCCTGTTCTTTTAGCGAAAGTATTAAAAAACGTTGAGCTAACCATTGGTCAGGATAAAGGGACATCTGATGCTATAAAAAAATTCGGAGCTACTCATAGAGAAACAACTCATGGAGAAATTGTTATCGATAAAAAGAACAAAATAGTTACCACACCCTGCTATATGCTTGATGCAAACATTTCTCAAATTGGTGATGGCGCTAATAATTTGGTAAAAGCAATTCTTGAAATGATTTAGAATACGAAGGTTGCAATTGCAGAATTTGCATTTTATAATTGACCGTGTTCAATAAGAATTACAATTCTTTCAATTAAATAATCCATACCATCTGCATCGTATTCAGATTTTAGGTCAGAACCGAAAATGCGGGCTATGGCTTGCCAAAATACAGCCGAAAATGTACCACGTAGTTCCTTAAGAATCTCATAGGATGTATTTCCTGTTTCCCTATCTATTAGTTTTAAAAGCAGTCTCCCTTGAGTAATTGTTAGCTTTCTAAGCTCTGGACCAAACTCATCCATTAATTGCTTTTCAATGGTTTTTGTAAACGCTTTTCTCTCTTTTTCTGTTTGAAGGTTAATATACTCACGCTCCAATTCATTGAGTTTATTTTTTGCCAGTTGAGCATATGGATAAACTCTTTTCAAATCGCGCATTAGCTTTGTATACCTTCTAGCCTCTTGTTTACTTTTAAAGATTAATTCAGGAAAAATAACGATTTCCCTCAAATGTACATTCGGGATCGTATCTCCTTCGAATATTATAGCATTAGTAACAATAATCGAATCGCCTTGAATAACAACATTCTGTGCTTTGGATTTAAGTACCAAACCAGTAAAAAGCACTAATATTAGTAAAGCCTTAATTTTCATTATCCAATTTAATAATCATGTAATATTACGAATGAATTTGCAATTTGTTGTGAGTTTTGTAATTGATTGCTTACAAAATTAATAGATTCTTTTATAAACAATTCAGACTTCATATTGTACAATAAGAATATATATTTTTATATATCTTTAACACAAATTTTGTGCAAAAATGGAAGAAAATAACCGAGACTATACAAACGGGGAGATAACAGTTTACTGGCAACCATCTAAGTGCATTCACTCTACAATATGCTATACCCGTTTGCGATCCGTTTTTGATCCTATAAAACGTCCCTGGGTAAATATGAACGGTTCAACTACGGAGAAAATTATTGATATTGTAAATCAGTGTCCTACAGACGCTTTAACTTTTTCGTGGAATAAAGATTTAAAGAATCCTGAATCCATTATAAATGATGAAATTAAAGAAACTGAATCTGTAGAACCTTCGACAAGGATACAAATTATGCAGAATGGACCAGCAATTATATCTGGTGATTTTATAATTAAAGATATTAACGGAAACAAACTAGCCAAGGCAAATACAATAGCAATATGCAGATGTGGACACTCATCAAACATGCCCTTTTGTGATGGATCACACAACAAAACTGGTTTTACCGAAAAAAGATAAGTTGGAGTGAAAAAGGAAATCAAACATTCAACAAATAAAATTGTAAAACTTATTTTGCTTACGTTGGGGTTAATCTCATTTGGATTGGGTGTTCTGGGCATTTTTCTTCCTTTATTACCAACAACTCCTTTTTTCCTGCTTTCAGCTGCCTTGTTTTTAAGAAGCTCACGCAGACTATATAATTGGTTAATCAACCATAAATATTTTGGTAATTATATTCAGAACTATCTCTTTCATAAAACAATAACATTAAAATCAAAAATCTATTCGATATCATTACTGTGGATTTTTATTCTTTTTTCAGTATTTTTTATGGTAAATCATCTTTTAATTATATTATTACTTTTACTTATTGCAACTGGTGTTACAATTCATATTTTATCATTTAAAACAGCAAGCAAATAATGATAACAGTACTTTTATTAATGTCTTTTGGAATTTTTATTGGATGGATTTTTCATGCACGTGAAAAGTTCCTTACATTAACTGGAAAACTAACAAATTGGGCAATTTACTTATTGCTTTTCCTTTTAGGATTATCAGTTGGTACAAATGATAAAATACTTAGCAACTTTGATAAAATTGGATGGCAAGCTATTTCTCTTACAGTTTTTGCTGTTATTGGTAGCATTCTCATGGCTTGGTTGACATATAATTTATTTTTCAAGAAACGATGAAGGGAAGTTTAATCATACTGGCTTTCTTTGTAATTGGCATTATTGCAGGAATATACGAACTTCTGCCATTACAACTGCTTCAAAACGATTATAGTTTATATGCATTATATTTATTAATGTTTCTGGTTGGTATAGGCATTGGAAGTAATAAAAACGCATTAAATCTTATAAAAGAAGTTAATTTAAAAATATTGCTCGTTCCTTTTTCTGTAATTATTGGAACCTACATTGGAGTTTCGGCATTCTTCTTAATTCAGGACAACCTTAAAATCAGTGATTTGCTAGCCATTGGTTCTGGATTTGGTTATTATAGCCTCTCGAGTATTCTTATTTCAGAGATTGCAGGAGATACCCTAGGTGTTATTGCTTTGTTATCGAATATAACCAGAGAGATTATTACATTGCTACTCACTCCTGTTTTTGTAAGATATTTTGGAAAACTGGCTCCTATTGCTTCGGGAGGAGCAACAGCAATGGATACAACTCTACCAGTAATCACCAAATATATTGGTTCTGATTATGCCATAATCTCAGTATTTAGCGGTGTTGTGCTTACAATTCTTGTACCTATACTAATTGAATTGATTTACTTTGTAAGCAATCTATAATTTTATAACAATAACTTAATAAATTAATCGCTGTTTAGGTCTGTTAATAGGTCAACAATTAGTAATTTTGCATCATTCTGTAACATAAAAGAAATAACTTAAGCTATGGCTGCAAAAATCCAGATTGATGTCTGTTCAGAGATTGGCGAACTAGAAGGTGTTATTATTCATACACCTGGAAACGAAGTAGAGAACATGACCCCGCAAAATGCTGAAAGAGCTTTATATAGTGATATTTTAAATCTATCAGTAGCCAATAAAGAGTATTCACAATTATGTGGAGTACTTGAAAAAACTACCAAAACATTCCAGGTAAAAGATTTGCTTTCTGATATTTTAAAAAATCAGAAAGTTAAAGAAACACTAATTCAAAAAATCTGTCAATATGAACAGAAATGTCATTTGAACAAGCACTTATTTTCTCTTACTTCAGAAGAACTTGGCCGACAACTGATTGAAGGTGTAGTTGAGGAAAAAATTACACTTACTAAATATTTAAGCAAAGAACGATATGCACTTGCTCCCTTGCATAACTTCTTTTTTACTCGCGATTCAGCTGTATCCATGTTAAATGATGTATTAATAACTAGAATGGCTAATACTATTCGAGAACGAGAATCATTAATAATGGAGGCTATTTTTGATTATCATGAGTTGTTTTTAACTAAGACTATTAATCCATTAAATAGTAGCAATTTTACCCCACAAACCACCATTGAAGGAGGCGATGTATTAATTGCCCGCGATGATATTTTGTGCATTGGTCAGGGAACAAGAACTACCTCACAAGGAATTGATTTTATACTCGAAAAACTTATAAAACAGAAAGATAAAAAACGTCATATCCTTGTACAAGAGTTACCCTACAAACCTGAATCATTTATTCACCTCGATATGGTATTTACTTTCCTTGATAAAGATACCTGCATGGTTTATGAACCATTAATTTTACAAGCCAATAGATTTGAAACTATTCATATAGAGATTGATAATGGCAAGGTTTCCAAAATATACAATGAAGAAAATATGGTTACGGCCTTAAAAAACCTAGGAATGGATTTAAAACCTTTATGCTGTGGTGGAATAAAAGACAGATGGGCACAAGAACGTGAACAATGGCATAGTGGAGCTAACTTTTTTGCAATTGGACCAGGTAAAGTTATTGGATATGAGCGAAATGCTTATACTATAGAAGAACTTAACAAAAACGGATTTGAGGTTGTACGGGCAAATGATGTTATAAAAGGGAAAGTGGAATTATCAAATTATAAAAAGTATGTAATTACTCTCGAAGGCTCTGAGTTACCACGAGGTGGTGGAGGTGCCCGATGCATGACTATGCCTGTTCGAAGAAAACATATTAAGTGGTAAAAAGAAAAAGGATACTTATAAAATGCATCCTTTTCTTTTTTCCTATATAAATAATAACCTCCTAGAAAAAAAACTATTTGTTCTTTTTGCAAACCCCTTTTCCACCTAAAAATCCCCATCCACCACTACCAAGCAAAAAGCCAAAAGCATACCATGCTCCATTGGTATTCTGAGCATAAATAGTAATATCATCTCTAAAAAACATTAATACAAAATCAACCGGAGCAATTATTCCGTGCCAAAGCCCGCCCCAAAAACCAAACGTATGCCCATCAAGGCAAGCGTCAATAACTTCTTTATTAGAACAACTGGAAAACATTACAACTAACAATAATCCCAAAATAATAGGTAAAGACTTTTTTACATTTTTCATGATATTTTCAAATTATGGTTTTCTATTAATTCAATTATGGTTTAGTTTTTATTTTTGGACAGTTGCATCCCAACGGAAAACGGTAATAAATCCCTATGCCAAATGTTGGAGTTATGTTTTTTCCAAACTCAAATAGCTTAGAAGTTTCGTTTGTATGATCATTTGTATAAGTTAGCATTGAAATACCCAATTCGGTATACATTCCCCACGAATGATTAAAGGAATACTCTCTCCCAACTTTAAAATTTACCCATAAATAATTTGCTGTTTCCAAATCGAGGTATTTTATGTTAAATCTCAAACCAGGACTAAAATACCAAGGTCTGATTAACGAATACTTTCTTTTTCCGGCAAAATGATAATAAAAATCTCCCTTAAAAGAAATCATTAATTCATCGGCAATTGGATCAACTCCTGCACCTATCCCAATAGCTCTTTGCTCAAAATTATAATAATACGTAGCATTAAAATAATCTGGAAAACCTGCACCCACACGAACACTTACCTGCGCAACTATAGTATTTGAAAGTGTAACAATTATTGCTAATAGGAGGATAAAACGAAGGAGTCTTATTATTTTCATTTAAATCACTTTTTAAACAAGCTGTTTAACAAGGTCAGCAGCCTCTTGCAATGTTGTTGCAGAATGTACCTCTAGTCCTGACTTATCGATTAACAATTTTCCTTCGGCAGCATTTGTACCCTGCAAACGTACAATTACAGGGACATTTATTGTTCCAATTGCTTTATAGGCATCAACAACACCCTGTGCAACACGATCACAGCGGACAATACCACCAAAAATATTTATCAGAATAGCTTTAACATTGGGATCTTTAAGAATAATACGAAATCCAGCTTCTACAGTCTGAGCGTTTGCTGATCCACCCACATCAAGAAAATTTGCAGGATCGCCGCCAGCCAATTTAATTATATCCATAGTAGCCATTGCTAAACCAGCGCCATTTACCATACAACCCACATTGCCATCGAGTTTAACAAAATTCAGATTATATTTTCCAGCCTCAATCTCATTTGGATCTTCTTCGTTAAAATCGCGCATAACTTCATAATCTGGATGTCTATAAAGTGCATTGTCATCAAGATTCACTTTAGCATCTGCAGCCATTATTTTATTGTCTGATGTTTTAAACACAGGATTAATTTCAAATAATGATGAATCGCTTTTTTCGTAAGCATTATAAAGGGCTAATACAAACTTAACCATATCTTTAAAAGCAGCACCATCAAGACCCAGGTTAAATGCTATCTTTCGAGCCTGAAAGGCTTGTATTCCAACTTTAGGATCAATTTCTTCCTTAAATATTAAATGAGGCGTTTTTTCAGCAACCGTTTCAATATCCATTCCGCCTTCGGTTGAATACATTATAATATTTCTTCCTGATGCTCGGTTTAAAAGTACACTCATATAAAACTCCTGTATTTTACTTTCTCCCGGATAGAAAATACTCTGTTCAATAAGAACTTTATTTACTTTTTTACCCTGAGGGCCAGTTTGATGCGTAACAAGATTCATTCCTATAATATCACCAGCATATTTTTTAACTTCGTCAAGCGATTTAGCAATTTTCACTCCTCCCCCTTTACCTCGTCCACCGGCATGTATCTGAGCTTTTACAGCCCATGTAGTAACACCTGTTTTCTCTCCTATTTTCTTTGCAGCTTCAACTGCAGTTTCAACATTTTCGGCTATAATTCCTTCGGGTACAGCAACACCAAATTGCCTTAGAATACTTTTTGCCTGATATTCGTGTATATTCATATTATAATTTGTTACTTTCTGATTAATAGTATTTACGAAATTATCGAATTTTTATACATTTAACCAATTTTTACAACAGAAATTTCTGCACAAAACTATGAGAAAACTAAAGAATAGTGAGCTAAACAGGCTTAATGTTGATGAATATAGAAATTCAGAAAAAACCCCTATTGTGGTAATTCTTGATAACATAAGGAGTTTGAATAATATTGGAAGTGTTTTCAGAACAGCAGATGCTTTCCGAATCGAAAAAATATACTTGTGTGGAATAACTGCAACCCCACCACATCGGGATATTCAAAAAACTGCTCTTGGAGCTACAGAATCGGTAGATTGGGAATATTTTACCAATGGTATTGAAGCAATAATAGAGCTTAAAGAGAAAAACTACACGATAATCTCTATCGAACAAGTTGAGGGATCAGTATCGCTTGAAAAATTCGAGATCGCTGAAAACCAAAAATATGCTATTATATTAGGTAACGAAGTTAAAGGAGTACAAGAGGAGTTAATTAATGCCAGTGACTATTGCATTGAAATTCCCCAATTTGGAACAAAGCATTCATTTAATATATCGGTAAGTGCAGGAATTGTACTTTGGGAATTGTATAAAAAAATAAATCTGGATAAATAAAAAAAGCGGTTCAATTGAACCGCTTTTTTTAGTATTTTATAATTCAATTATTCAACAAGCGATTTAAATGTATCGTTTGCAAAATAAGCTCTAAATTCTAAATCAGTTTTGGCCATTTCTTTAAGTTCTGCTTTCTTTTCGATAGCAGTTTTTAGGTTTTCCAAAACAATACCTTCGTTACCAATTCTTGCAGCAATAACAGCTTTCAAATAGTAATTCATTACACACTCTTCTTCAACTACATCGATAGTTTTCATAGCTGAATCGTTTTTACCAGCTAGTAACATAGCTAATGCAGTATTAAATGATTTGAAATCCTGGAAATAATTAACAGCAGCTTCATAATCACCTGCCATTACTTTTAAAATACCTAAATTATAATTAACAGATTTACCTGCATCTGTTGATTCCAAAAATAATTTCTCAGCATTTTCTTTGTCGCCATTTAATAAAGCAATAACGCCTAAGTTATTTGTAATGATTGGATCACCAGATTTAATTTCATTAGCTTTTTCAAAATTAGCTTTTGCTTCAGCAATATTTTTCAATTTCATGTTTGTATAACCTAAGTTATTCCATGCTCTGAAACAACCAGGATATTTAACTGTAGCGGCAGCATAAATTTTAGCTTTATCTTCGTTAGTTTGAGCTAAATTTCCAGCATATAATAATTCTTCAATATTTAATGTATCTGGCTTATTCACTGCGAAATCAAGAAGTTGTTCATCAGAAAAACCAGTAGTTTCAACATTAACAACAATATCAGATCTTCTTAATTGTGGCAAAATCTCATCAGCTAAAACTTTATAAGTTGCAGAGATATTTTTGATTTCTTTCTCACGAACAACTGGATCTGAGTACATAGAAAGAACTCTTAAAATAATGTCTTTATCTTGAATAGTTGATGCTTCAACTAATTTTTTGAAACCGTCCCAATCTTCAGCAGTTGATTTCATTTGGTAAAGAGCAGTTACATCATCTTTATTCATTTTTGCTTTACCAACAACTTTTGCCAAATATTGATCAGCAGATTTTTTTCTTTCTTCTGATAATCTTTCGTTCATTTTTTCTGGTCCATCTGGAGAAGCGTAAGCAGAAATAATGATACCTTTAAATTCTTTTTCAGTTTTCTCAGTTGTTTCTTTTACAAATTTCTCGAGTTCTTTAACATCATCAGATGTTAATTCTGTTTTACGAACATCTGAACGTTGAATTACATAATGAATATCAGCAACTTTTGATTCAGCTTTAACTCTCTGAAAGTTATCAGGGAAAGTTATTGCTTTTGGATCAACTTGAACTAATAATGGAGTTGAGATAATTCCATCAGCAACTTTTAGAGAACCTAACTCTAATTTTTTATCTTTAACAGAAGCAACAACCTTTACAGATAATTCCCCTTTTCTCATAGGTTCTTCATACTTAAATTCGCCAGGTAATTCAATTGCACCACCTGTTTCAAAAGCAATTACCTTATTATTTGCTTCAACTTTTTCGCCTTGGAAAGTTTTAGTTTCTCCAACTACTTCACCACCATTATAATTATAAACAGGAGTAAACTCAACAATTGCGCTTTTGTTAAACCATTCGGCAGGAATATCACCGTTAATAGTGAATTTTACCATACCACCATGCATCTCCAACACTTTAGGAGTTACATTATACTTTAGGTTAGAAGCTTCTTCTTTCATTTTGTCTAATCCGCCGCAACTACTTAATATAATTGCTGCAAACAAGAAAGATGCTAAATAGTTGATTCTTTTCATAGTTTGATTGATTATTTGTTTAAAATATTAGTTTATTCTTTCAATAGAATACAAACTTACTAATGTTTAGTCAAAAAAAAAATAATAACTTGGAAAATATTTAACATTAATGGGTTAAATAATGAGCCTATTTATTCCTTTTTCGTATTTTTTATAGAAAATTGCATTTTTAATGTTTTCATAATCCTCAGGATTTTCAACAAAATCCAGTTTATTAATATCTATTATTAGAAAGGCTATATCGTCTTGTTTTTTAAAAAAATCGAAATAACCATCCTGAAGCTTAGTAAGATACTCATCACTAATACCTTGCTCGTAATCTCGACCTCGTTTACGTATATTCTTTTTTAGATTTGCTACATCTTGGTGCAAATACACGTACAAATCAGGCTTTGGTATTGATCTATAAATTATATCAAATATCTGACGGTAAAGATTATATTCATCATCTTTCAATGTAGATTTAGCAAAGATGAGTGATTTCATAAAATAATAATCGGCTACCGTAAATGCTTTAAATAAATCACGAGAGGTTACTTCATTATTAAGTTGATGATAACGTTCGGCGAGAAATGATAGTTCGAGTTGGAATGAATATTTATCGGGTTCATTATAAAATTTTGGAAGAAAAGGATTGTCGGCAAATTGCTCCAGAATAAGTTTTGCATTATATTCAGAGGCAATACGCTTTGCAAAACTTGTTTTACCGGCACCAATATTTCCTTCTATTACTAAATAACTAAGTTCCACGTAAAATGATTTAAAATTTTAAAAGCTGCTTCAAAGATAAACTTCAAAACAGCTTCTAAAAATATTTGCAATTATAATTTATAAACAATTCTAAAACTATTCAGTATAAATAGGTTTCGCATTCGTATTTTTAAAAATAAATGATAACCTATCAGCAGCTTCATCAATTCTCATTGATGTAGGCTTACCAGCACCATGACCAGCTTTTGTTTGAATACGAATAATAACGGGTTTTTTTCCTATATATTTTTCCTGTAAGGTTGCAATATACTTAAATGAATGTGCTGGAACAACTCTATCATCATGATCGGCTGTAATTACCATTATTGCTGGGTACTGAGCATTATCACTTATATTGTGTAAAGGTGAATAACTATATAAATTTTCAAAATGCACCGAATCTTTGCTTGAACCATACTCATCAACCCAGGCCCATCCAATAGTAAATAAGTGGAAACGTAACATATCCATAACTCCTACTTCTGGAAAAGCAACTGCATATAGGTCTGGTCGTTGATTAACAACAGCTCCTATAAGCAAACCTCCATTTGAACCACCTCTAACAGCAAGCTTTTTAGGTGATGTATAACCTTGGTTAATAAGGTATTCGGAAGCAGCAATAAAATCATCAAAAACATTTTGCTTATTTAAGCCCATTCCTGCTTTATGCCAGTTTTCGCCATATTCTCCACCGCCACGTATATTAGCAAGTGCAAAAACACCTCCATTTTCAAGCAAAATAAGTCTTTCGGCACTAAATGATGGCAATTGATTGCGATTAAAACCCCCACATGAATAAAGTAATGTCGGATTCTTACCATCAAGTTTCAATTCTTTCTTATGCACAATAAACATAGGAATTTTCGTACCATCTTTACTAGTATAAAAAACCTGTTTAGTTTCATATTTGCTAAAATCAAAATCTATTTTTGGTTCAAAGAATGGTTTTAATGAGTTATCATCAGTATTATATACAAACACGGTATTGGGAACTGTAAATGAAACAAAACTAAAAAACACTTCGTTTTCGTTAAATAGTCCGTTCATTTTACCAACACTTCCTATTGCTGGCAATTCAATATCAGAAATAAAATCTCCATTTATATTATAAACTTCGAGTTTTGTTTGAGCATCTTTTAAATATGAAGCAATAATCTTTCCACCTGCTAATTTACAACTTGTTAAAACATCTTTCTTTTCAGGGATAATATCAACCCAATTTCCAATATCGAGAGAGTTAACATTTATTCGAACAAGTTTATATTTCGGAGAATTGTAATTAGTAAGTACTACAAGGTTATTATCTACGTGATCAAGGACTGAATAATCATAATTAAAACCAGTAGTCAATTTAATAAAATTATCATTTTTATGAAGATTTTTCACGTATAGATTATTCCCATTAGTTGATTGAGTTTCATAAATGAATAGATATTTTTCGTCGGTAGAAACCTGAGCTCTATAGTTTCTTGCTGAATATTCGGGGTTTTCATAAATAATATCATCTTTTGATGATCCTAATTTATGATAATAAACTTTTTGGTATTTATTTATTCCTGATAATTCAGCTCCTGCAATAGGTGCCTCGTAACTACTATAAAAAAATCCGTCTTTATACCACGCGATACCTGAAAATTTAACCCATTGAATATGATCATCAAGATCTTGCCCTGTTTCAATATCTCTAACAAATATTTCGTTCCAATCAGAACCACCTTTTGAAATCTGATATGCCAGATATTTTCCATCATTTGAAATAGAATATCCACCAAGAGCAACAGTACCATCTTCTGATAATGTATTTGGATCAAGTAATACTTTAGGCTCATCTGTTAAAATATTTTGCGTATAAAGGATATCTTGATTTTGCAAACCATTATTTTTAAAAAAGAAATATTTACCTGCTTTTTTAAATGGGGCCTGCATTGTTTCAAAGTTCCATAAATCGGTAAGGCGGTTTTTTATTTTTTCACGATAAGGGATTTGAGCCAGGTATGAAAATGTTACTTCGTTTTGTGCTTTAACCCAATCTTGTGTTTCTTGTGATTTGTCATCTTCAAGCCATCGATATGGATCGGCTACTTCAACTCCAAAATAAACATCCTTTTGATCCACCTTTTTGGTTTCGGGATATTGAATTGTTCTTTTGTTGCATGAAATCATTGCTAACAGAGCAATTAACAAAACTGGAGAAATCTTATGTAACATGATATTACGTTTTATATTTATTTAAATCATTTCTTATTTTGAATTAATAAAGATACTTAATAAGTGCTAAATTATTCAAAATTATGCCCATAAATTTAATAAAGAAATAAGTGTTTTCAAAATGCGAATCAATGAGTTGCACTTAAAACTAAAAATGGCCTGATTTTCATCAGGCCATTATATTCTAAATTATTCTTCTTTTTTCTTTTCAGGTCTTGGTAGCAAGACTTTTCGCGACAGTTTAAGCTTTCCACTTCGCTGATCAATTTCAATTACCTTAACTTCAATTTCTTGTCCCTCTTTTAGAGCGTCTTCAACTTTCTCTAAACGTTTCCAGTCTATTTCAGAAATATGCAATAATCCATCTTTTCCGGGTAGTATTTCAACAAAAGCACCAAAAGCTACTATTGACTTAACTACTCCTTTATAAACCTGACCTACTTCAGGAACTTCTATAATACCTTTTATTCTGAACAATGCTTTTTCAATTGCTTCAAGATTTTCGGCAAAAACATCAACAATACCTGTATCACCTTCTTGAGTAATGGTAATAGTAGAACCTGTTTTCTCTTGAATATCCTGAATAATTTTTCCACCAGGACCGATAACTGCGCCAATCATATCTTTAGGAATTGTAATTTGAACAATTCGAGGAGTATGTGGCTTGTAATCAGCTCTAGGCACAGAAATGGTTTCGAGTATTTTATTCAAAATATGTGCTCTGCCTTTATTTGCCTGATCTAATGCTTTGGTAAGAATCTCATACGATAAGCCTTCAATCTTAATATCCATTTGGCAAGCAGTAATTCCATTTACAGTACCAGTAACTTTAAAGTCCATGTCACCCAAATGATCTTCATCACCTAGAATATCTGATAAAACAGCAAACTTACCTGTTTTTGTATCGGTAATTAGTCCCATTGCAATACCAGAAACAGGTCGTTTAATTTTAACACCTGCATCCATTAAGGCAAGAGTACCAGCGCAAACCGTAGCCATTGATGACGATCCGTTTGATTCAAGAATATCGGATACAACACGAATAGCATAAGGATTTTCTGCTCCAGAAGGAATCATTCTTTTTAAGGCTCTGTGAGCAAGATTTCCGTGACCAATTTCACGACGACCTGTACCTCTATAAGGACGAGCTTCGCCAGTTGAAAATGGAGGGAAATTATAATGCAAAACAAACTTTTCTGTTCCACGAACCATAACCTGATCAATCATTTTCTCGTCAAGTTTTGTTCCTAATGTTACAGTAGTTAACGATTGTGTTTCGCCACGTGTGAAAATTGCCGAACCATGAGCTGCAGGCAAATAATCAATTTCACTCCAGATAGGTCTGATTTCATCTGTTTTTCTGCCATCAAGACGAATTCCTTCGTCTAAAATAAGGTTACGAACAGCTTCTTTTTCAACATCATGGAAATATCTTCCAACTAAACCTTCGTTTACTTCTTCTTCTGGTTTTTCAGCTTTCAACATTTCAACAAAATCAGTTTTGATCTTATCGAAAGCATCTGAACGTTCATGTTTTGCTTTGAATGTTTTAGCTGTTTCGTATGTTTTTGAATAAAGCTCTTTTTTAATTCTTTCGCGTAATGCTTCATCATTATTTTCGTGGCAATATTCGCGTTTTACAACGCCAAGTTGTTTTGCCAACTCCATTTGAGCAGTACATTGTACTTTAATGATTTGATGAGCAAATTTAATTGCTTCTAACATTTCTGTTTCGGAAACCTCGTTCATTTCGCCTTCGACCATCATTACATTATCGAAAGTAGCTGCTACCATAATATCGATATCGGCACGTTCGAGCTCAGTAAATGTTGGATTAATAACCAATTTACCATCAACACGAGCAACGCGAGCTTCGGAAATAGGACCATTAAATGGAATATTAGAAACACTTAATGCTGCTGATGCAGCTAAACCAGCTAATGCATCGGGCATAGCATCTTTATCGGCAGAAATTAGGTCAACATTTACAAATGTTTCAGCATGGAAATTATCCGGGAATAATGGTCGTAATGCTCTATCAATTAATCTTGAAACAAGAATCTCATAATCGGATGGTCTTGCTTCACGTTTTAGAAATCCACCTGGGAAACGGCCAAAAGATGCAAACTTTTCTTTGTATTCAACTGACAAGGGCATAAAATCAACATTCTCTTTTGCTTCTTTTGCTGAAACTACTGTTGCAAGAAGCATTGTGCGCCCCATTTTTACTACAACCGATCCATCGGCTTGTTTTGCCAATTTACCTGTTTCAATGGTGATAACACGTCCATCACCAAGGTCGATTGTTTTCTCTACTAAATTGTACATATATGTTTTATTAAAATTAAAATGTGCTAACAGCTTTAATATATTAAGAAAAAAGGCAATGTAAAAATTGCCCTTTCTAATTTTATTTACGAATATTTAGATCTTTAATTAAAACACGATATTTCTCAATATCCTTTTCTTTTAAATAATCGAGTAATCTTCTTCTACGACCAACAAGTTTAAGGAGAGCTCTTTGAGTGCTAAAATCCTTTTTGTTTATTTTTAAATGTTCGGTTAAATGACCTATACGATGAGTATAAAGAGCAATTTGTCCCTCTGTTGAACCTGTATTTGTTTCAGATTTTCCATACACTTTAAAAATTTCTTGCTTTTTCTCTACTGTTAAATAGCTCATACTTTTTTGTTTTTTAAATTATTCTATTCTTGAATATTAAAGATTTGCAAAAGTATCTATTTTTTTTAATTCATCAATACAATTTGACAAAAAAAGTAAAAACAAAATGAGAAATATTTGTTGTAATAGCATAAATCACTGAGATATTGGATAAATAAATTCAATTCTAAAATTGTCTTTCCCAATTATTATGTGCCAGTATGTAAAAAATAGAATTCTCGCTAATAATAATATTTTGATGATTATATAACTAATTATTAAATAAAACCTTTTTAAGATTATCAATTTGTTCAGGATTTCCAAGTACAAAGATCTGATCGTTAGCAGAAATTTTAACCTGAGGAGAAGGATTTACAATATAGCTATTGTCGCTGGTTTTAAGTCCAATAATATTAGCACCTGTAGTTCGACGAATGGCCCAATCTCCAATTGTTTTTTCAGCAAATCCTTTTGCAAGTCCCTTACACGAAATTTCCTCAATATAAACACCTTCGTTACTGCTAAGCATAATGTAATCCAGAAAATCAACAACATCGGGCTGAGCAACTAATTTAGCCATTCGCTGACCTCCAATTTTGTCGGGCATAATAACATTTGTTGCACCTGCACTTCGAAGTTTTCTATCCGAATTAAAACTGGATGCCCGGCTAATTATCGTAAGGCTTTTATTTATTGTTCTAGCGGTGATAACAACGAACAGATTATCTGCATCGTTGGGCATAGCAGTAATAAGAGCCGCAGCCGAATCAATACGAGCAGCAAGCAATGTTTCGTCTTCGGTAGCATCGCCTTGTATATAAAGCAATTCTGCATTTGCGCGAATAGATTCTATTGTTTCATCCTTATTATCGATAATTACAACTTGATAATTATGACGTTTAAGTTCTTCAATAGCTTGTCGCCCGTTTCTGCCATATCCACAAACTATGACATGATTGCTTAGCTTTTCAATTTTGCTTTTCACTTTATTATCTTTTAAATAATTTCTAAAAACTCCATCAACAATATATCGGGTAAGGGTTGTAACTGCATAAGCAAAAATACCAAATGAAATAATTATTAGGAACGCTGTAAAAAACTGGCCTGCTGGTGATAATGGATGGACTTCTCTAAAACCAACAGTCGAAATGGTTATTATGGTCATAAAAAAGGCATCTGGAAAATTGAACCTTTCAATACCCATAAAACCTAAAGTACCAATTATAAAAACAAGGAATAATAATCCTATTGAAAAATATATTGATCGAAAGTTTTCTTTTCCCAGTCTTGTTTTATTCATTCAGCCATTTTTATTATTTGGTTTCCAATGGTACAATTTAAGCATTTTTTTTGATTGCAGTAGATGTTTTTAAGATGAATTAAAGCTTGTGATGAAAGCGCATTTTCAGATCTAATACCAAATATTCTCCAGGTATCAATAATACTGTTTTTTTCGCTTTTGATTTTTTCCAAAAAATCCAATGCTCTATGCGTTATCGATTCGCTTCCGTTTTGTTTACCATAAATAAATAAAAAAGGAATAACTGTATTAATAATTATAATATCAACTGAGTTTTCACCAAGGTGTTTTGTCTTTTTAATTGATTCTTTATTAAAAAGATAATGATTTTCCCAGTAATCAGATGTTTCCACTAATAGAAGTTCTTTTACTTCATCTATACTCCTAGATTCAATAATTTTTGAAAAAAGAGCTGATGATTTAAATATTAGCATTGCAAATTGAGCAATTCGGATGGTTGGAAAATTGCCGGGGCGTGACCGAAGAAATTTCCACAGATGCTTTCCAATTGGTTTTAAATTGAATTTTGACTTTAAAAACAGGTATTCTTTATGCAAAGATTTATAGTACTCATCACCTTCAGAGTCGTTTAAAAATCCGGCTTGCCCAAAAAGCAGAGCTTCTATTTGCAATAAACTGTTTTTATGTTTTGCCAAATAAATAAGTGGTAACGATTTGGCCAGCATCTCAAAGGGTTCGCTATTGAGCTTAAATCCAAAACTTTGAGCTAACTGAATATAAAATGATGCTTCGATATTATTATTAAACTGCTCCAACAAATCATCAATACGCTTTGATTTTTCTTCTAATCGCTCAATAGCAAGTTTGCCAATCCATTGATCAATAATAAATGAATCAACTTTTGAAATATCACTTTCGCAGGGAATCCATAATTGACTATTTAAAAGATTTTCGTAATTATCCAGCAATTGCTTATTAAATTTCAACTCAAGTGTTGGTATTAATTCTCCATTTGTACGAAAAACTTCTTTATCATGATTAATAACAACTTGCAAAATAACATTATCGAAAGCCTTGTTTGTATGATGATTGTGATTATACCAATCAGATGAGTTAATATGTATCTCAACATTTCCGCTCCAAATTGTCTTATCGATATTAATTTTGGCATTAAAAAAGTCGGGGCCCGAATCTAAATTATGGGTACCGGGTTTTAATATTTTAATTTTAAGACCAGATGTTGATTTTAGGTTTGCAGATTCATACAATTTGTATTTCCAGATATAATGCAGGAATTCTTCTTTCATTGGGTAATACGTAAGGTTAATTTCTCACGTATAAAAATAATAAAAACAATAAATAAAACGAGAATAATTTATAAATTGAAAACTATTGACAGAGATTAAACAGATAAACACAGGTTTAATCTAAAGTTATAATCCATAAGATTTTAATAGCGTATCCATTTGTAGCTGCATTTCTTTGGCTTTTTCGGCAGCTATTTTATCAAAATCCTCCGTATTATCGGCAAAAATAATCGCACGTGAAGAATTAACTAACAATCCACAAGATTTATTCATTCCGTATTTTGCAACTTGCTCCAAATCGCCACCCTGAGCACCTACGCCAGGAACAAGAAGAAAATGATCGGGAATAATTTCTCTTATCTTTTTAAATGATTCTGCCTTTGTAGCACCAACAACATACATCATATTTTCTTTCGTGCCCCACAGTTTCGATTTGCTTAAAACAGTTTCGAAAAGTACATTTTCAGAACCTTTTATACCAATTGTTTGAAAATCGAAAGCGCCCTCATTAGATGTTAAAGCTAGCAAAATGGCCCATTTCCCATCTGATTCAAGAAAAGGACTTACTGAATCTTTACCCATATAAGGTGCTACAGTAATTGCATCACACGACATTGATTCAAAAAATGCTTTTGCATACATTTTTGATGTATTCCCAATATCGCCACGTTTTGCATCGGCTATAATAAAACTATCTGGATAATATGTTTTAATATATTTGATGGATTTTTCAAGGTCTAACCAGCCCTGAACACCATATGATTCATAAAAAGCGGTATTCAACTTAAAAGCAACTGCATATGGGGATGTAGCGTCAATTATTCTTTTGTTGAATTCAAAAACAGGATTATCAGCTTTTTTAAGAAATGAAGGAATCTTATTTATATCGGTATCAAGTCCTACACAGAGAAAGGATCTCTTTTTGGTAATTTCCTGTACAAGCTGTTTGTAGTTCATTATCTCTTATTTAAAAATAGAATGCTTACCCAAACCCCGATTAAAAATCTTTAACTTTTTACTTTTTCTTGTATCCTGCCTTCGGCAGGCAAGCTTGAATCTTATTAAACTCCCGCTTCTTTCAATCTTTCTGAATTTTCGGCCATTTGTAATTGGTCAAGAAATTCTTGAATAGCACCATTCATAATAGTTGGCAAATTGTATACTGTATAATTTATGCGATGATCAGTAACACGACCTTGCGGATAATTATACGTTCTGATTTTTGCTGATCTATCGCCCGTTGACACCATTGTCTTACGTTTCGATGCAATCTCATCAATATATTTTTGATACTCTAAATTATACAGTCGGGTTCTTAGTTCACCCAATGCTTTATCGAAATTTTTAATCTGTGATTTCTCATCCTGGCAAGTAACAACAATACCTGAAGGAATGTGTGTTAAGCGGATAGCAGAATAAGTAGTATTAACTGATTGTCCACCTGGTCCGGATGAACAGTAGGTATCTTTTCGGACATCTTCCATTCGAAGATCGATATCGAATTCTTCGGCTTCGGGCAATACAGCCACTGTTGCAGCCGATGTATGAACACGTCCCTGCGTTTCGGTTTGAGGAACACGTTGAACACGGTGAACACCAGATTCGTATTTTAATACTCCATAAACACCATCACCAGAAACTTTCATAACAATCTCTTTATACCCACCAACAGTACCTTCGCTAATATTTGTTACTTCAACTTTCCATCTGCGATCTTCACAATATTTTACATACATTCGATATAAATCACCTGCAAAAATACTAGCTTCATCGCCACCTGTTCCCGCACGAATTTCAACAATTGCATTTTTAGTATCCTGAGGATCTTTAGGCAATAATAAAAGTTTTATCTGATCTTCAAGAGGATCAATTCTGCGCTCCAGCTCATCAAGCTCGGCCTTAGCCATTTCGCGCATGTCTTCGTCTTTCTCAGTTGCAATAATATCTTTAGCCGATTTAACATTGCTTAAAATATTTTTGTATTCTTGGTATGCTTCTATTAAAGGTTCTAAATCACGATATTCTTTATTTAGTTTTACATATTTTTTCATATCGTTAATAATCGCAGGATCAGTAATCAACTGGCCTACCTCCTCAAAACGAAGTCTAATACCTTCGAGCTTATCTAATATAATATTGTTACTCATAATTGTTTATCCTATAAAATCGCCGCAAAATTAATAATTAAATTGATTTGTTGGTACAATTTAATAATATTGGAATTCGCCAAACTCACTAATTATTGTCAATTGTTTTTTTTCTGAGTACTTACATTTCCCAATTATCTTCGCACCAATTCCAAATTCTTCTGAAATTTTCAAAATATTTTCTGCATATTCTTCGGAGATATAAATTTCCATTCTATGCCCCATATTGAATACCTTGTACATTTCGTCCCAAGGTGTACCCGATTCGCTTTTAATTATTCGGAATAGTTCTGGTACATCAAAAAGATTATCTTTTATTACATGCAAGTTTTCGACAAAATGAAGCACTTTAGTTTGGGCTCCACCAGAGCAATGAACTAAGCCATGAATATGTTTTCGATGATTTTCAAAAATCTTTTTCATTACAGGAGCATATGTTCGGGTTGGCGAAAGAACTAATTTGCCGGCATCAATACCTAATTTTTCGATATTATCGGTTAGCTTGTAGTTTCCAGAGTAAATAAATTCTATTGGAACTAATGGATCGAAGCTTTCAGGATATTTTCGGGCAAGGTATTTTGCAAAAACATCGTGTCGTGCAGAAGTAAGTCCGTTACTTCCCATTCCTCCATTATAATATTTCTCATAGTTGGCTTTACCAGAAGATGATAATCCAATAATAACATCTCCATCCTGAATGTTTGAGTTATCAATTACATCGGATCGGAGCATACGAGCAGTAACCGTTGAATCGACAATAATTGTACGAACCAAATCACCCACATCTGCAGTTTCGCCACCAGTAGAATAAATAGAAATACCAAGCTCCCGCAATTCGGAAAGCAGTTCTTCTGTCCCTGTAATAATAGCTTCTATAATTTCGCCGGGAATAAGATTTTTATTCCTTCCAATTGTTGATGATAACAATATATTCTCAGTAGCTCCAACACATAATAAATCGTCGAGATTCATAACAATCGCATCTTGAGCAATGCCTTTCCAAACTGATAAATCACCTGTTTCTTTCCAATACAAATAAGCTAAGGATGATTTTGTCCCAGCTCCATCGGCATGCATAATATTGCAGTAGTTTTTATCTCCTCCCAAAATATCGGGAATGATTTTACAAAATGCTTTAGGATATAATCCTTTATCGATATTTTTTATAGCGTTATGCACATCTTCTTTCGATGCAGATACTCCTCTTAGATTATATCTTGAATCTTGACTCATTTTAAATCAAAAATATTTAAAAATGCAAAGTTACTAATTAGTTGTCACGAAATAAAATTTAAACCTTAACATGTAATAAATTAACCATAAGGCCAAAAACGGTTTAATAAAAAAAGTTCCCGCGATGGCGGGAACTTTATATTTTGAGGATTTTATTTCTGCGATTTAAAATCTGTTGACAATACCTGGAACTCAGTTCTTCGGTTTATTTGATAAGCAGTTTCTTTTTGCTCTTCAGTAGGCAACGCATCAATAAACTCTTGAGTAATTTCGGTGCCTTCTTTTAAGAATGGATACTGAGCAGCCATTTTTGCATCTACAATTTTAGGCATCGTTGCAGCATATCCTTTAGCCCTTAACCTGGCAGGTTCAATTCCTTTTTCGATTAAGAAATCGACAACTGACTGAGCTCTTTTTTGTGAAAGTTCGATATTAACATCAATACTTCCGCGGGCATCGGTATGTGAACGTAATTCAATTGTAACGTTCGGGTTATCATTAAGTGTTTCTACTAGTTTATCGAGTGCAACCATTGACTCAGGACGCAAATCCCATTTAGCAAAATCGTAGAATATATTTGGCAATTCAATTGGTTCTGCAATAGAAGAAAGCTTTATTTCAGCTTTAAAATCTTTGCTATCGATTAAACCTCTGGTAGTTTCTTTTCCTTTACCAGTTAAGAAACCTCGTTTAGAAGCAACAAAAACATAGTCGGTATTTGCACGAAGCATAAATTTGAATTTACCGTCAGCAGATGTTTCGGATGTTAATGTCATTCCATCGCTTCCCACCAATTTAACTGTTGCAGCAGCAAGTGGCTGATCTGTTTTCTCATTACGAACAATACCATCAACATTAAACTTAAGAGGAGGCAAAACAAATGAATATATCTCATCATTACCATCACGTGATGTACTAAAAAAACCGCGTTCATGATCCTTTTCAATAACTACAGCAAAATCATCGTATGTTGAGTTGATTGGGTATCGCATATTTTCAATTTCCCATTTGTTATTTTTATAGGTGGCACGAAAAATATCAAGTCCACCCATCCCTAAATGATAATCTGAAGAGAAATACAAAGTACCATCATTATGAATAAACGGGAACATTTCATTTCCAGGGGTATTAATATCGCTACCCATATTTTCTGGAGAACCCCATTCGGCAGATGTATTATCGCGGGTTACCTTCCAAATATCTTTTCCACCTAATCCACCAGGCATATCTGAGACAAAATACAGACTTAGTTCGTCTTCAGAAAGTGTAGGGTGTGCTACAGTAACGCTATCAGGAGAAACATTCCAAGGTTCAGCTTTACCCCATTCATCGCCTTTTCGAACAGATTTAAATATTTTACATCCCATAGTTTCTTTTTTCACCCTTTCGCAACGACTAAAGAAAATGGTATTATAATCTTTGCTTAATGATGCACCACCCTCTTCATATTCTGTATTAATATTTTCACTAAGAGGAACAGGTGTACTCCATTTTCCTTGCTTGTCTTGAACTGATGTATAAATATCGGAGAAATTCTGACCAGTACCGCCATGTTTTTCTTTTCCAGTTGACTCTTCGCGAGAAGATGTAAAATAAACTTCGGTATATTCAGCATTAGCATAAGCTGGGTAATATTCACTCTCCTTGCTATTAAAAAACTTCATATTGGCAACTTTATACCCATTTGGATTTTCTTTCCATTTAGTAGCCAGTTCGCAGGATTTCACACCATTATCACCACGAGGGTCAGCAGGGACAAGCTTTTTATACTCTTTGTAGTTTTCAATTGCAAGTTCAAACTTTTCATTCATTTTTAATGCATCGGCATAATAAAGATAAATCAGAGGATTTTCGTATTTTTTTTGAACGACTTTTTTATACCACATCTCAGCTTTTTCAGGTTGTGATGTTAACCTGTAACACTCAGCAATTTTAAATGTAATATCTAACTTTATACTAGCATCTGGTTCGTTACCATAAGCATCTCTCAAAAGGTCGATAGATGCATAATATTGCCCTGTAGAGAAGTATTCAAGTGCTTTACGGGATTTGGTAGTTTGCCCTGACACGGAGAAATATATTAGCAGGCAAAGAATGCTTAAAAGAAATGCAGACTTTTTTATCATATCTTTTTATATTACTTGATTGTAAAATGTAAAAGTAAGATTTTTTAAATAAAATAAAAATATAGCTTAAACAGAGTTATCAGCTATTTATTAATACGTATTAAGATTGATTTTATTATATAACAAAAAAAGCACGCGTCAATGACGCGTGTTGATTTAAATGAAAAATTATTGAAAGATTATCTTGTAAACAGCATTTCGCGGTATTTTGGGAAAGGCCAAAGAGAATCATCCACAATCAATTCCAGTTTATCGACATGGTAACGTATTTTATCGAAGTAGAGCGCCACATTTTTTGAATATACATCGGCTTTATTAATAATATCTCTAATTTCATTTGCTTTTTTACGTTCTTCAATCATTTCTTCCACAGCATCTTTAATTATAGTCATATGTTCTGAAATAGTTGTAATAGTTTGAATCTGAGTTTTAGCAAGGGTCTCAAACATATCTTTTGGGTAAATCTCTTTTAATCCAAGCACATTCTGAATTAGAACATTTTGATATTTGATAACCGTTGGCAAAACATGATTCCGAACAAGGTCGCCCAATACACGAGCTTCAATTTGTGCACGTTTAACATATATTTCTAATCGGATATCATATCTGGCTTCCAGTTCACGTTCTGTAAGAACCTGTGCATCTGAAAATAGTTTTTGAGAGCTTTTGGTCATAAAAGCTTTTAAAGCATCGGGTATATTCGCAACATTTGACAATCCTCTTTTTTGTGCCTCATTCACCCAATCCTGCCCATAACCATTTCCTTCGAATCGGATTTTTTTGGATTCGATAATATACTTTTTCAAAACCTGAAATATAGCCTCATCCTTTTTCACGTTTTTATCCATTAGCAAATCCACATCCTTTTTAAACTGGACAAGCTGATTTCCTACTACCGTATTTAAAGCAATCATTGGTGCTGCCACATTTGCTGAAGATCCAACAGCCCTAAATTCAAACCTATTCCCGGTAAATGCAAATGGCGAGGTACGGTTTCTATCTGTATTATCCATTAAAATTTCAGGAATCTTTCCTATATCAAGTTTTAACTCCGTTTTTTCATCAGGAGTCATTTTTTTGTTGGTTACCCTTTTTTCAAGCTGATCGAGTATTGATGTAAGTTGCGAACCAATAAATACAGACATAATTGCAGGAGGAGCCTCGTGTGCACCCAAGCGATATTCATTACCGGCAGTTGCAATACTCGCCCTGAGCAAATCAGCATGATCGTGAACCGCTTTTACGGTGTTTATTAAAAAAGAAAGAAATTGCAAATTACTTTTTGGCGTTTTTCCTGGCGATAAAAGGTTTCTACCAGTATCGGTAAGCATTGACCAATTGTTATGTTTTCCTGATCCATTAATTCCTTTAAAAGGTTTTTCGTGAAAGAGAACCTTAAAATTATGTTTTTTACCTACTTTCTCCATTACGGTCATTAGCATCTGATTGTGATCAACAGCCAGATTTGCTTCCTCGAATCGAGGAGCACACTCAAACTGATTAGGAGCCACCTCATTATGACGGGTTTTAATTGGAATACCTAATTTATATGATTCGATTTCGAAATCACGCATGAAATAAGTTACTCTATCGGATATTGAACCAAAATAATGATCACTCAATTGTTGGTCTTTAGCAGATGCGTGTCCTATTAGAGTTCTACCTGTAAGGTATAAATCAGGTCGAGCATTAAACAATGCATTATCAATTAAGAAATACTCCTGCTCCCAGCCCAGGGTAACAATAACTTTTTCGACTTCCTTCTCAAAAAGCTGGCATACAGCAACAGCAGCTTTATCGATATAATTGAGTGATTTTAACAAAGGTGTTTTATAATCAAGAGCTTCGCCAGTATAAGAAACAAAGATAGTTGGAATACACAATGTATTGCCATAAACAAATGCAGGAGAAGATGGATCCCAGGCAGTATATCCACGCGCTTCGAAAGTATTTCTCAATCCACCACTTGGAAAGCTTGATGCATCAGGTTCTTGCTGAACAAGCATTTCGCCCTGAAAATTTTCAATAACACCGCCATTATCGGCTGGTTCAAAAAAAGCATCATGTTTCTCTGCTGTTGATCCACTCAACGGATGAAACCAATGCGTATAATGTGTTGCTTTTCGATCAAGAGCCCACGCTTTCATTCCTGACGCTACCTGGTTAGCAACTTTCCGATCAATTCTAACACCCTGATTAATTGCCTGAACAACGCTTTCGTATGCTTCGCGAGAAAGGTATTCCTGCATTTTATTTTTATCAAAAACATTCATTCCAAAATATTCGGATGTTTTTACTGAAGGAAGTTCAACACAAACAGGTTTTCTGTTCAGAACCTCCTCTAATGCTTTAAATCGGATTGTTGCCATAAAGAAATTATTAGTTAAAAGATAAAAACTGGTACAAATATATTATTTTTTTCATTACCCCCCCATTTTCTTACATGCTTTTTTATTTTTTTACTTCTTTTTTAATTGTCACCCCCTATTTTTTTACCATACGAATTAATTTTTATATCTTTTTAATACAAATTTGATATAATAATCAACTTAACCTATTTCATTTATTTGAATTTTAAATTTATGTATTGACACTATTTCTAAAATGGAACTCGGGTTAATCGATAATTTAAACCATAAAAAAACCCGATATCTCTGTCGGGTTTTTTTTAAATTAATGATAAACTATATTATTTATGCATTTCTGTAAAATACTTATAGAAATAGGGTATAGTATTTATTCCATTATAGAATTGTTCTAATGGATAATTCTCGTTTGGAGAGTGAATAGCATCTGATTCGAGACCAAATCCCATAAGGATTGATTTTGTTCCAAGAATTCTTTCAAACTCAGAAACGATTGGAATACTACCACCACTGCGAACAGGAACAGGTTTTCTGTTATATATTTCTTCGTAAGCCTTCTCAGCAGCTCTATATGCTGGCATATCGATAGGACACACATAAGCCTGCCCTCCATGCAAATATTCAACATTAACTTTCACATAGTCGGGAGCGATGCTTTCGAAATGCTCTTTAAACATTTTCGAAATTTTTACATTATCCTGATTAGGTACTAAACGAGATGATATTTTTGCAAAGGCTTTTGAAGGAAGTACTGTTTTTGCGCCTTCGCCAGTATATCCTCCCCAAATACCACAAACATCAAATGTAGGACGAATACCAGTTCGTTCAGTAGTAACATATCCTTTTTCGCCAAATACTTCTTTAATATCGAGTGATTTTTTATAATCCTCGAGGTTAAATGGAGCCTCAGCCATTTTTTTACGTTCTTCGGTAGAAATTAACAGTACATCATCGTAAAAACCAGGAATAGTAATAAGTCCATCTTCATCAACCATTTTAGCAATCATTTTAGCCAACACATTAATTGGATTAGCAACAGCACCACCAAATAAACCAGAATGCAAATCTCTGTTAGGACCCGTAACCTCAACCTCCCAATACGACAATCCACGCAAACCAGTAGTAATTGAAGGAATTGTTGGAGCAATCATACTTGTATCTGAAACCAGAATTATATCAGCTTTTAGCATTTGTTTGTTTTTTTCGAGCCATGCAGGAAGATTTGCAGAACCAATTTCTTCTTCGCCTTCGATCATAAATTTAACATTACAAGGAAGCGAATCGGTTTTAACCATAGCCTCGAATGCTTTAATATGCATAAAACCCTGACCTTTATCGTCATCGGCACCACGAGCCCAAATCTTACCATCTTTCACAACCGGCTCAAAAGGTTGAATATTCCACTTTTCAATCGGATCAACCGGCATAACATCATAATGCGCATAAACCAAAACAGTTGGCTTTGATGAATCAATTATTTTCTCTGCATAAACAACAGGATTACCTTCGGTAGGCATAACCTCGGCCTTATCAACACCAGCCGCAAGCAATGCTTTTTTTATTTGTTCAGCTGTTTTTATCATATCAGGTTTATGATCAGCGATAGAGCTAATTGAAGGAATACGAATTAATTCAAACAGCTCATTTAAAAATCGATCTTTGTTTGTTTCAATGTATTTTTTTACTTTTTCCATTATTATAGATTTTTAATTAATTATGTTTAATACGAGCTTACAATTTAAAGATTCTTTTTTATTTGTTTGCTTTTTCTTTCAAGTACAAGGAAGCAACTTCGTCCAATTCATTATACCAATCAATGCCAAACTTACGAATCAAGGCATCTTTTAAAAACTTATACACAATCATATTTTTTTTACACCCTAATTCCCTTGCTGGCTGGCAGACACTCCATTTATGATAGTTAACTGCTTCAATATTATCATAAAGATTTTTCAAACGCACAGGGTATAAATGACATGAAATTGGTTTTCGAAATGTTATTTTATTATCAAAAAAAGCTTTTTCGATTGCGCACTTTGCAATATCATTCTCAAAAATAGTATAGACACATTCTTCTCCATTAAGTAATGGAGTTACCAAATCGCCATCCCTATCGGTTACAGCAAAGCCCTGATTTTCGATTGATTCAACCGAATCTTTTCGCAAATAGTTTTTAAATAAGGGATAAAACTTTTCAATTAGTTCTTTCTCGCCATTTTCGAGCGGAGCACCCGACTCGCCATCAACACAACATTGCCCTTGGCATTTTTCGAGGTCGCAAATAAATTTTTCTTCGAGTAGCTCTAAACTAACTACTTTGTCTCCTATCTGAAGCATTTTATATAAAATAAATTATTTTACAAGAACTTTTCCTGTCATTTCTGATGGGATTTCAATACCCATCAAGCCCAGGATTGTTGGAGCCACATCGGCCAGAACGCCAGAATCAATAGTTTTATATCTATCTGAGACTAGAATAATAGGCACAGGGTTTAACGAGTGAGCTGTATTTTCAGAGCCATCATCATTAACTGCATAATCGGCATTTCCATGATCGGCAATAATTATTGCTTCGTATCCATTTGCTTTTGCTGTTTCGACAACCTCACTTACACAATTATCGACAGTTTCAATTGCCTTTTTAATTGCTGAATAAACACCTGTATGTCCAACCATATCACCATTTGCAAAATTCAAGCATACAAAATCAGTTTCTTTTTTCTTAAGCTCGTCCACAATGGCATCTTTAACTAAAGGTGCACTCATTTCAGGCTGCAAATCGTATGTTGCTACTTTTGGTGATTGAATAAGGATACGCTTTTCTCCCTCAAATTCATTTTCTCGACCACCAGAGAAAAAGAAAGTAACGTGCGCATATTTCTCTGTTTCGGCAATACGGATTTGCTTTTTACCATTTTTTGAAATAATCTCACCCAGAGTATTCTCCAGATTATCTTTATCGTAAACTATATTCACATTTTTAAATGATTCATCATAGCGAGTCATGGTTACATAATGCAATGGCATGGTTTGCATACCGAATTCGGGCATATCTTTTTGGGTAAGTACAATAGTTGTTTCCCGCAAGCGATCGGTTCGGAAATTAAAACAGATTACCACGTCGTTTGGCTTAATTTTGCCAACAGGCTCGCCTTTCTCATCAACCCGAACAAGAGGTTTTATAAACTCATCAGTTACTGCAGCATCGTATGATTCCTGAATCGATTTAACAATATCCCGAGTATTTTTCCCTTTGCCATGCACCATTAAATCATAAGATTCTTTAACACGCTCCCATCGTTTATCTCTATCCATACCATAGTAACGACCAACCAAAGAAGCAATTACCCCATTTGATTTAGTTAAATGATCTTGTAATTGTTTTACAAAACCTAGTCCAGATCGAGGATCAACATCACGACCATCGGTTAATGCATGGATAAAAACTTTATTTAAACCATAATCTTTTGTTAAATCGCACAGTTTATATAGATGTTTATCTTGAGAATGAACACCACCATCAGAAACCAAACCTATAAAATGGACTGCTACATTTTTCTCTTTAGCATAATTAAAAGCATTTACAAGAGTTTTATTTTCCTTAATGCTATTATCTTCGATAGCTTTATTAATACGAACCAGATCCTGGTAAACCACACGACCTGCACCAATATTTAAATGACCCACTTCGGAATTACCCATCTGCCCATCGGGTAAACCAACATTTTCGCCACACGTTAACAATTGAGCATGTGGATATTTTGTATATAAACTATCTATATATGGAGTATTTGAATTAAAAATTACATCGGACGTTGATTTATTTCCTATTCCCCACCCATCAAGTATTAGTAAAATAACTTTTCTATTTGCTATCATTATATTAATTATAAGTGAACTATAAACGTAAACAGGTAATATTAAAAAATGTTTCTACAAAATTATTCAATTTAATTCTAATTTACAGAATTAAATTGCGCATGATTTTTTCGACCTTACTCATTGTCAAATCTTAAAAAGATTTACCGCTTGGCTATGTAGAATATTTACTAATTTGCAAAGACAAATTTAGAAGAGCGAAATTATTCTCTTTTAGGAAACAAGAAAATGCTATATAAATAAAAAAGAGAATAGTCCTAAGAACCATTCTCTTTTTCTAACCCTAAAAAATTTACCTAAAAAAATTTACCCTTTTTTTCAGGTTGCAAAAGTATATATTCATTTAATATAATAGCTATTTTTTTTAAAAATATTTATATGATATAAAACATATTTTATAAATACCTAATATTGTGAACATTAACTGTTTTTTACCTAATTAAATAAGAATTATTAAAAGAATAATTTTTCAGTTCTAAGATTTTTTTTATTATCACAATTAAAATTTCATCTTTGTATTACTGAATATTAAATTACTACAAATGGCATCAATAACTAAGGTTTTTCGCAAATTCCCAAAAACATTCTGGATAGCAAATACCATGGAACTTTTCGAACGCTGGGCATGGTATGGATTTTATATGTTACTAGCAAATTATTTAACCAAATCAACCGATATAGGAGCCTTAGGATTAAGTCAGGAAGAAAAAGGTCTTATTATGGGAATTGGAACAGCTATTTTATATTTTTTACCAGTAATAACTGGTGCTATTGCTGACAGATATGGATTTAAGCGTGTTTTATTTATTGCTTTTCTCATCTATTTTACAGGATTCTTGGCAATGCCCTATTGCAAATCATTTGCATCATTTTTCTCAATATTTCTTTATGTTGCTATTGGAGGATCTTTATTCAAGCCGATTATTACAGCCACCGTTTCAAAAACAACTGACGAGGAAACATCGTCTATTGGATTTGGAATTTTTTATATGATGGTAAATATAGGTGCATTCGCAGGACCACTTTTCGCACTTCAATTTTCGAAAGTATCATACGAAGCAGTTTTTTATCTAAGTGCACTATTTATTGCAGTAAATTTCCCTATACTTTATTTTTATAAAGAGCCAGGAAGAGTAAAATCTAATTTACCATTTATTCAATCTCTAAAAAATATTTTCAGAAACATTGGTGTTGCATTAAGTGATTATAAATTCATAATTTTTCTTGTAATTGTTGCTGGATTTTGGTCGATGTACTACCAGCTTTTTTATACTCTTCCCGTGTTTATTGATCAGTGGGTCGATACACATTCATTGTATAATTTTATTCATGATGTTTGGCCATGGCTAACAAGTAAAATCGGTTCGCCTGATGGAACAATAAAAGCAGAATATATTACAAATATAGATGCGATGTATATCATAATGTTTCAGATTGTTGTTTCTACAATCATAATGAAATGGCGTCCATTAACATCGATGATGACAGGGTTTTTAGTTTGTGCTATTGGAATGGCACTAACCGTTTTTACAAACAATCCATTTTTTATAATTGCATCTATATTTATTTTTGGAGTAGGCGAAATGGCGGGTTCACCAAAAGTTACTGAATATATTGGTCGAATTGCTCCGAAAGATAAAATTGCACTTTATATGGGATGTGCTTACCTGCCAGTAACATTTGGAAACCTTTTAGCAGGATTTATTTCGGGGAGTGTTTATGGAAAAATGGCCGATAAACTCACCTTGCTTAAGCTGGATTTATCATCAAAAGAAATATCTATACCAGAAATTTCAGAGACTTTTACCCAGACTGATTTTTACAATAAAGCAGCCGAATTACTAAATATGAGTCAACTAGAAATGACGAATTACCTTTGGATAACCTATCATCCAAATCGAATATGGTATGTTCTATTGGCTATTGGTGGAGGAGCTGCATTTCTTCTATTTTTATACGACAGGTTTTTAATACGTAAAGCAGAAAAACAATCTTATTAAATATACTGTATTGAATATTTCATAGTGAATAGCAATGATTCATAGTTGATATATTCTATATTTACAGTTCAATAGAACAGTTCAGGTTATAATCTATTTTCAAACTTCCTGTACTAAACAGCATTAGGATATAAAAGACTATTTCAAAAAGTATTCAGGATTTTTTTATTGATAATCAATAAAAATATTTTTTACATTCATTAAACCATTGCCATAATTGAGAATCAAATGCAATAAAGATCAACATTTAACTCTCATTTTTATAAGTGATTGTTTTTTTTTCTAACTTGGTGTAATAAAACAGAATAAAATACTACTAACTATTTATTAACTTAAATCTAAAATCAACAAAAATGAAAAGAATTACCTTATTAGCAGCATTTTCGTTAATCTGCCTATTAGCAAATGCTCAAACTGCAGATGAAATTATCGAAAAATATTTTGAAAATACAGGAGGGAAAGATGCCTGGAACAAAATTACCGGTTTACAATATAACGCGAGTGTGAATACTCAAATTGGCGAAATTCCACTTGTAATGTACAATAGCAAATCTGGTTCTTATGTAAAAATGACTGTACAGGGAAATGAAATTACACAATTTGCCTTTGATGGAGAAACTGCATGGGGGATGAATATGATGTCGATGCAGGCTGAAAAACAAGACAATGAAACCACAGAAAATGTAAAACGAGCGCTTAAAGAATTTCCTGATCCATTTTTGAATTCGAAAGAAAATGGTTTCACTATTGAACTTTTAGGAAAAGAAGCAATCGAAGGTACCGATTGTTTTAAACTTAAACTTACCAAACAACCAACGTTAGTTGATGGTGTTGAGGTTGAAAATACATCATATTACTATTTCGATGCTGAGAATTATGTACCCATTCTTGTAGAAGCAGAAATAAAAAGCGGACCAGCGAAAGGGAATATTTCACAAACATTTTTCAGCAATTATCAAGAAGTTAATGGATTATACTTTTCATTCTCTTTTACTCAAGGAGTTAAAGGTTATCCCGGACAAGCAATAAACATTAAGTCTGTTGAGATCAATCCTGAGGTAAATCAATCACTTTTTATATTTCCGGAGAATAAATAATTAAAAACATGAAAGTATTCAATGTAATTTTATTGCTTATAACTTTATCTATAAGCCTGAATAACTATGCCCAAGAACCAATAAAACTAACAGGTGATGAGCTATTTGGCACAATGAAAGCCAGACAAATTGGGCCTGCTGTTATGAGTGGGCGAATAACCGATTTGGAGGGACATCCAACAAATGCTAAAGTTATATATGTTGGTACTGCAGGAGGAGGTGTTTGGAAATCATTGGATGGAGGAACTAGTTTTAATTCTATTTTTGATGATTACAACCAATCAATAGGTTGTTTGGCTATTGATCCATCGAATCCAGATAACATTATCTGGGTAGGAACTGGTGAAACTTGGACGAGAAACAGTATTTCTCCTGGTGATGGATTATATAAATCAACCGATGGAGGCACCAATTGGAAGAAGATGGGATTTGAGAAATCGGATCATATTAGCAGTATTCAAATTAATCCGAAAAACTCAAATGAGGTTTTTGTTGGAGTTTTAGGGCCACTTTGGGGTGATGGTGATGAGCGAGGAGTTTATAAAACCTCCGATGGAGGAGCAACCTGGGAAAAACTGTTAGCTGGAAATCTCTCAACTGGTTGTTCTGATTTAGTTATGGACCCAAAAGATCCTAATATTCTTTATGCTTCATTTTGGGAATTTCGAAGAACAGCATACTCTTTTAGTTCAGGCGGATTAAATAGTGCTTTATACAAATCAATCGATGGAGGCAAAAATTGGCAAAAGATTCACAATGGATTTCCTGAAGGAGCTTTGGGAAGATTCGCCATAGCTGTTGCACAAACAAATTCGAATATTCTATATTCCATTGTAGAATCAAATGATCGCAGTAAATCCGGATTGTACCGATCAGAAGATGCAGGTGAATCGTGGATACATCTGAATAAGAACTTTGAATTAGCTGTTCGTCCATTTTATTTTTCAAGAATAGTTATTGATCCACGAAATGAAAATACAGTTATTAAATGCGGCTTATTTGGATCAATAAGTCGGGACGGAGGAAAAACATTTAAAGGTTTAGGACCACAACATGCAGATATTCATGATATTTGGTTTGATATTAATAATTCAGATATTATATACTCAGGAACCGATGGCGGCGTATATTGCTCTTATGATGGAGCAACAACCTTCGACATGGTTGACAACTTGCCTGTTTCTCAATATTATCATGTAAGCCTGGATAATGAAGAACCCTATAATATATATGGAGGACTTCAAGATAATGGTTCGTGGTACGGTCCATCAGAAAGTCCGGGAGGAATAGAAGCCCGAGATTGGCATCCAATAGGTGGTGGTGATGGCTTCAGAGCATTTCGTCATGCAACAAAAAACATCATTTATTCTGAAATATATAACGGAGAGGCTGTTTACAGATACGATCTCGACAAGAATATTATAAACACAATACATCCATTCCCTGCTGAAGGAGATCCAAAGTTCCGCTATAATTGGAATACTGCTCTTCAGGTAAGTCCGAACAAACCTGATAGAATCTATTTTGGAAGTCAGTTTTTATTTAAATCCGAAGACATGGGTGATACATGGGAAAAAATCTCTCCCGATTTATCGACCAATGATCCGAAAAGGCAAAATCAGGCAGTTTCAGGCGGAGTATCAGTAGACAATTCAGGTGCTGAAATGAATACAACTATTTTTTGTATCGCAGAATCACCTCTCGACGAAAATTTAATTTGGGTTGGAACAGATGACGGAAATGTTCAAATTACACTTGATGGAGGAAAAAGCTGGACCAATGTTGTATCTAATATTCCGGGGTTACCTAAAAATACGTGGTGTAATCATATCGAAGCCAGTACGTTTAATAAAGGAACAGCTTATGCTGTATTCGATGGTCATTACTCGAATGATAAAAACCCTTACGTATATAAAACTACCGACTTTGGAAAAACGTGGAAATCGATAGCTACAAGTGAAATTGCCAGTTTTGCAAGACATATTAAAGAAGATTATGTAAACGAGAACCTTCTTTATCTGGGAACCGAAATGGGATTATATATTACTATTGATGGAGGCAAAAACTGGATAAAGTTTACGAACAATATGCCAGCTGCATCGGTACATTATATAGCATTACATCCTAAAAAGCACGATTTAGTGCTAGCTACTCATGGAAGAGGAATAATAATTATTGATGATATTAGTCCTTTGCGACAAATAAACCAGGAAGTTCTTAAAAAGGATGTTCATTTCTTCGAAACCAAGCCAACAGTAATTTGGGAACAAAGCTCTTTTGGTGGCAATAGTACATTTAGCCAGTTTGTTGGTTCAAATCCTAGTCGTGATGCAAAAATCATGTATTACTTGCAGAAACGCCACACATTTGGAAAAATGACTCTCGAATTATTTAATAGCAACGGCGAATTAGTGGGAACTGCAGATCCTGGCATGAAGAAAGGTGTAAACATAGTTAATTGGGATTATACAGTTAAACCACCCATATCACCTAAGGGCCAATTTAATAGAAAAGGGATATTTATGTCAACTCAACTTCCTGAAGGAGATTACAAGGTAGTTTTAACAAAAGGTAAGGATGTTTACGAGTCAAACATAAAACTAATATATGATCCGAAATCCAGTTTCTCTCTTGAAGATCGCAAACTAAAAGCAACTTTAATTAAGGAACTTTTCGATCTTACTCAGCAATTAGCATATTTAGTATATGAAATTGACGAAACCATAAGTTATATAAATGCAATTGACTTTGGTAAAGACAAAACTAAAAAAGTTGCAAATGATATTACAATTGAGCTTAATGAGTTTAAAAACACTCTTGTAGTTAACTCCGGAGACAACTATGTACAAGCTGCAGAACCAGGTTTAAAGGAATATATATGTGATTTATACAATTTAGTAGCCGGAAATACTGCAAAACCTTCGAATACCCATTACAACAATTACAAAATGCAAAAAGGTAAATTCGAAGCGGCAAAAGAAAAACTAGCATCAATAAAGAAAACTGATTTCAAGAAAATCGAAAAATATGCAGAAAAAAATTCCTTACCTTCTTTTACTCTTAAAGGATTTGAGGAGTTTTTAAAACAATAGTTTCTATTTTATAAAATAGTAAAAATCTCACATTTGTGGGATTTTTTTTTGGATTTCACATTACTTGTTTAAAAATTAAAATTGAATGCAATCGAAGCAGGAGTTGTCTATTGCACTTCAAAATGCTCAGATTGGGTAACTGTTTCCCCATTATTTTTAATAGCTCTAACTAGAATTACATATCTTCCATCTGAATCTGAGGTGAAGAAATCAAACTCTGAAGTATTATTATTAGATAGTACTAAATTAGGTAACCACAACAATGTATTCCTTATATCTGGCTTATTTATTGAAATGTAGTCGCCATTAATACTGTTTGAATTTTCTGAAAAAAAGTTATAATTTAAAAAAATACCAGATTCTGGTAAATTAATTCCTCCATAATCGCCATTTTTAGAGAAAATACTTATGATTCCACCATAAATCATATTTCCCTTAACATATGGAGCTGTAATAATATCAATATGAGATATTTTTTTCGGAGATATACTCAGTACTTTTTTGTAGTCTGTAATAGCAACCATATCAACTAAAATAAGAGGTTCGTAAATTAAAAACTCTGATTTACCTCCTGTTATTTTAAAATATTTTTCATCTTTTACTTTTATAATCCTTACATTAAAAGGCAATTCTATAAAACAATCCTCTATTGTCGGGAGATCAATATAGCTGTCAGGATATAAAGTTCTTGTTGGCTTACCATAGAATACGTTATCGTATGTTTTAAAGGGCTTATTTATGCGTGAAGTATCTTGAAAAATGCTTTTGATTTCTTTGTTAACTGCGATTTTATATACAAGTTTCCTTTCCTCTTCTGTAAGCTTAAAGGATGGCGTTTCCATTGAATTTTTAGATGTACAAAAATCGTTTAAAACCATAATCTTAGGATTAATATCCGGTTTTTTCTGACAACTTATAAAGATGCTGTTTTGTCCATATAAATCAGGCAATACAAAAACAAAATTCCCCAAAGAATCACTTACTGTAGCCATGAAATCTCTATTGCTACCAATTATTGAAAGGTTTATTTTTATATTAGGCAATTTTAGGCCTGTTTCTTCATCAATAATTTTACCCGTTATCGAAATTCCTTTATTTTCAAGATTGTAAAGCTCATCAGAACTTATTTCAATTGTAGGCAAAGCTTTTATATTTATTGCATTAAATGAGAATTCTGGGATAACAGATATGCTAATGCATTTATTTTTAAATTCTCCTGATTCACACTTTATTGATACGCTAACCTTTTCACGATTAGAATACACTCTCTTATCAGTAGAAATAAGCAATAAAGAGTCATCTTTCGCGTCAATTGACTCGCTGACAGTTTGTGATGGATTATAACTTACTAAATCATTCTTATAAGGATTTATAATTTTAAATCTTGTATAATGGTAACTGTTTGGGCCGTTATTCCTCATCACTTTTGTATAAGCCTTAAGATAATAATAACCTGTTAGTATATTATCAGGAATAGTAATCTTGCCGGAACAGTATGAATTAATTAGTTTAAATTTTTCGCTAATTACACTTTCGCCATTTGGAGTAACTAATTCTACATAGAGAACATTGCTAAAATCACCAAAAGTACTTTTTTCATTATGAATTAAGTTACAAGAAAACAGGATCTCTTCATTAATAACATAGATTGTTCTATCGGTAAAAAGCGCAACCTGTTCATTAGATAAATACGACATTACTTGAGCATTCAGATTTGTAATTAAACCTGTTAATACAAGGATTACAAAGATTATTTTATGTTTTATTTTCCACATACTATAATGGCCAAAAGTCAGGTTTAATATTAATACCTCCCCTACTTAAACAATCCCAGCATTGTAGATTCATCTCATAATTTCGTCCTGAAATATCAGTAATATACACATTAACACTCGAATATCGAGGCCAACGTACCGGAATAAAATAAGTGCAATACGTATTATAATCAAGAGTAAGATTATCCACCCTGGTAATAAATAGCTTTAAAGAATCAACAGATGAAGCCTCAAAGAAACCCAAAACCTCTTTATCGGGATTTGTTATATTATGTATATTCCCTTCCACTGAAAAGGGTTGTGTTTCATATAATCCACCCTCATTATTGCTAACTAAACGCAATTGTTCCCAATAATCAAACGCATTTTCGCTTAAAGCGTGCTGCTTTACTACAAGATAGTATCCGTATGCAAGTCTTGCGGTATGATTATTAACATAATTAAGAGGAAATTTTCGATACATATTCTGACTAAGATTATTTGTTGACAATGAGAAAATCTCTTTTGAATTTTGGGTTCTCCAACAAACTAATTTTGATGAATCCTCTTCGACATAATGAAAACCTCTGTTGTCAATTACTGCGCTAAGAATAAACTGGGTATGATATTCCCAAGTTTCTGTTATTTCCCATCGTAAGAATCTGCTGTCATTATCTGTACCACTAAAATCGACATAAAACTGAATACCTTCAGTGGTCTCAAAATTTGGATCTGTATATTCTAATGGAGCGTCTTCCTTTACATAATAAATTGAGTCGAGTTCTGGACATTCTGGCATTTTATCATAATCTGAAATAAAATTTATTCCATCTGGTGTTATTACATTTAACTGATATGATGTTCCAGGAATCAAAAATTCCTTAGTAATCCAAACTCTATAAACTCCATCATTTGTTTCAGTTAAAACAAATTCGTTGCCAAGACCATCAAATATAGTGACCTGACAACCTGTAACAGGGATAAATTCAGGTGCTGACACGGGTGATGTCAATGAAATTGTTACTGTTTGATATCCTTCCTGATTAGTTATATTTCCTGATATCACGTATTTGGTTTGATCCTTCATATCAATCTGGGGAACATACGTCTCGATGCATGAAGAATACAACAAAATACCTATTACGAAAATAATATTTACTGTACTATTCCGTGTCATAATTACCAAGTTTAAAAAGCCATGTTATAGTAAAAAATTGAACACCAATAACTGAATATTTGTAACTTTTTATTAATCCGTTTTCTGTTTTAAAATAAACAGAATACGCATTATTTCTCCCTGTTAAATTATATAAACTAAATATCCATGAGCTATGAATTAGTTTATTCTTTTTTAGATTTCCTTCAATTGTTAAGGACAAATCCATTCTGAAATAATCAGGTATTCTGTATTCATTTCTGCTTGAGTAATCAACATATTGTATACCGTTAATATAGTATATCGATGTTGGATATGTAACGGGTCTTCCAGTTTGATAATTCAAAACAGAAGCCACACTGACTCTTTTATTAAAATGATAATTAATTACCGTATTTAAAACATGAGGAATATCGAAATTTGAAGGATATGGTTCTCCTTTGTTTATTTTCTCCCAGGAATTTTCACCATCAACCTCAACAAATGAACGAGAATAAGTATAGGACAACCATCCATCCAGTTTTTTATTACTTCTTTTTAAATAAAACTCAATACCATAAGATTTTTGTGTTCCCTGAAGAACTTGGGTTTCTATTGATGATGTATTCATAAAATCTGCCCCATCTTTAAATTCAGGGTAATTATTGGTTGTCTTGTAATATAATTCTAAAGAAGATTCCCAATTACCTTTTGGGATATTTCGAAAAACGCCAACTGAAAATTGATTGCTTCTGGAAGGATTTATATAATAGTCAGATAATTTCCATTGTGTATTTGGTGCAATGCTAATGGTATTATTTAGCATGAACATATTTTGCTGCATTTGATTAAACGATACTTTAACAGATCCTTTGGGATCGGTTTCAATGTTTGCAGCAATTCTAATATCAGGTGAATAATTCCATTTCATAACTTCATTAGATCCAAAAACAATTGAATCTACAATATTTTTATTATCACGAGGCAAACCATTTGCATAGGTATTAATCGTTTTAGGACCTACAGGAGCATACACAGAAAACCGCACTCCTGCTGTAACAGATAACCATGGAAACATATTATAAATATCTGATAGAAAAACAGCCCCTTCATATCCACTTTCATTACCCAAATTAACTTGATTTATTAGTGACTGATCTCTATAAGGCTGTATTGAGCCTCTGTTAAGATTATAACGAATTAAACTGACACCATATTCTAAATTATTGTTTTTATTAATTGAATGCTTAAAATCTATTTTGGCCTCATAATGACCAATATTATATTTGTTCGAATATGCTTTTAATGCTTCCTGCATATCAATGGTTTTATTATTGTAATCAGCCCCAATTAATGTAAGGCCAACTTGCAATGAAGCACCAATGGTTTTGCTAATATTTAATGAAATACCCTTATTTCCATATTGGAAACTATTAATATCAGATAAAACGAACTTATCTTCACTGTAATATACGAACAAAGCAACCTGCAATCCTTTATTATAATAATTAAGCGAGGAAGAAAAATCATTAAATGAAGCACTACTGCTACTTATAATAGGATCATTAATGCGAGACAATATCCAATCTGAATATGTTGTTCTTCCATTTAACAGAAAAGAAAATTTATCATTGATTAGAGGGCCTTCAATGGTCATGTTTGCAGATACCGGATTGACACCTCCTTGAATACTGTACTTGTTCATATTTCCAGAACGAGTATGAATATCAAAAACCGATGACAGGCGGCCACCAAATTGAGCTGGAATATGTCCTTTATATATTAAGAAGTCGCTAATAATATCTGAATTAAAAATAGGGAAAAATCCAAATAAATGGGAGGTGTTATAAATTGGTATTTCATTAATATAAAATGCATTCTGGTCAGAGTTTCCTCCTCTAACATTTAAACCTGCTGATCCCTCTCCTACACTAACTATTCCCGGAAGCATTTCAGAAACTTTGAGCAAATCACGTTCGCCCATCATCATTGGCAATTCTTTAATTGCTTTAGGAATTAACTTCTCGAGGCCTGGATCTTTTGTTTTAATATTGGTTTGCCGATTACCGTACACAACAACTTCATCAATTTCCAAAACAGATTCTTCCATTTCAATTGCAAAACTCCCATCTGAATATACCTCAAAAAAATAACGTTCTTTCTTCAGACCAACACATTCAAAAATTGCATTATAATTTCCGGGTCTTAAGGAAAGATAAAAATTCCCATTCATATCTGCAATTTTTCCTGTTTTTGTTTCTTCAATAAACATGGTGGTACCAACTGCTGGAGCCTGGTTTTCTTTAAGTTTTACATACCCTTTTATATTTGCAGTTTTATTAGTAGATTCTCCATTCTCATTACCAATAGTAATAGTCTTCTTAGTATTAGCTTGTCTTCCTATTATAAACTTATTTTCATTTTCGGGTAAGTTATTATTTATTTCCAAATTCGAATCAGATATTAACTCATTTGTTTTATAATCTGGCAATTGAGGTAGTATTTTATTATCTGAAAGAAGTAAAACGAAATCTTCCCATTCTACAATAGTTATATTTTTTCCCCTAATTGCGTATTCAAGCAATTCTCCAAGACTTGTACTATCAACATCAATAGATATATTTATTTGATCAATCCAAGGCTCATAATAATATATTTTTAAATTTGTTTTTTGAAATATAATATTACAAAACTCTGGAAAGTAAATATTCTGGGTATGAATTGAAATTTTTTCATCCAGAGGACCTCCTCTTGAAAGCAATCCAATTAAAACAAAAATCAATATAAACAATCCTTTTTTCACTATTTTTCACTATTACCACAAAAGTGAATCAACAAAAGCATAGATTCATCGGATGCCTTTTTTACATTAATTTTTTTATTCTTCATAAATTTTTTAATAGCAATGCGATCTTCTTTCTTAAATAAAGATAAAAAGCTTCTATTATCAGTATATCTAATTTTGTTTCCGTTTTTTTCAATAAAAGATTCCCTTTGGGGTGCAGAGTAATAATAAAATGATTCACCCAGGTTAGATCGAAATGCTAACGACTTTTTCCATTGATAAAATATCCTTACTGTGCATGTTCCAATAATCTGATAAATAACCTTACTCTCATTGTCTAGAATAAATCTATTGTTTTTTAAAGTAAATTCTTCAAGCCACGCTTTAGAAACTGCAATTACCATAACTGATCCATTAGGAGTTATATACCTTAATACTAGTTTTTGATTAAAAATATCATAATTCAATTCAAGATTATTATAAACTACTCCTTTGATTTTGACTTCCCCTTCTACAAATTCTTCATCAGCAAAAAATTGATGACCTTTTATATTATTTTGCTTTACTAAATTGTATAACTCACCATTGTACAACTGAGCATTAACATATTCAGATGCAATATTATTTGTTATTTTCTGAGCAATTAGAATTTTTGAAAAACAAAAAAGAAGAGGAATGATAATATAAAATTTGAATTTAAGCATTTATCAATTTAAAAATCAAATATAATTAATTTTAAATTGATACCTATTTGTTTGAATATTAATAAACCTAAGATTGGAAGGAATCTTTATTACCTGAAAAACCTCAATTTTTGTCTTGATCCCTGAAAATTTCGATATTGATATTCGACATTTAAATTGAATAAAAAAAGAGCTCCGATTTCTCGAAGCTCTTTGTGGTACCACCTGGTCCCGAAAGCTTTCGGGATGAACCAGGGACTATTTATAGATCATTAAAAGCTTTTCTGAAATTTCCGGATATTTGGGCAGATTCTCAATATACTTCCTCCTTTTCATTTTCTTTAAATGATTCTCAATATACCTAACTTGCTGCCTTGTCTCACATATTATTAAATGAAAAACTTCCCAATCTGAGGATTTTGAAGTATAACAACCTTTAAAGAAACCAGAATTATGCTGAATTAAGCGCTGATTGAGATTTTCGGTTTCCCCAATATAGTATCTATCTAGATTTTTACTGTAAAGAATATAACAAATATAATTCATGTTTAAAAATAAAAAAAGAGCTCCATCCCCTTTATTATCGGTTCGAAGCTCTTTGTGGTACCACCTGGTCCCGAAAGCTTTCGGGATGAACCAGGGACTATTTATAGATCATTAAAAGTTTTTCTGAAATTTCCGGATATTTGGGCAGATTCTCAATATACTTCCTGCTTTTCATTTTCTTTAAATGATTCTCAATATACCTAACTTGCTGTCTTGTCTCACATATTATTAAATGAAAAACTTCCCAATCAGAGGATTTTGAAGTATAACAACCTTTAAAGAAACCAGAATTATGCTGAATTAAGCGCTGATTGAGATTTTCGGTTTCCCCAATATAGTATCTATCTAGATTTTT
>Ga0209319_1000151_pt1 | contig 116725 bp, 101 predicted proteins | sample RifGroE2_FD_184000 | JGI IMG/M metagenome (GOLD analysis project Ga0209319, IMG submission 184000) | Groundwater microbial communities from Rifle, Colorado - Groundwater E2 (SPAdes) (version 2) | ecosystem: Environmental > Aquatic > Deep subsurface > Groundwater | place: Rifle, Colorado... | reverse complement strand
GATTTCATACTAAAATGGAAATGCTATCAAGAAGGGCTTACGGTTTTAGAAACTTTGAAAATTACAGATTGTGGGTTAAAATACTATGTCGTTAATATCTGGATTCCCCCATCTTCGGAGTAGAGCCATTTAAAATCTAACCGAAGCTGGTAACCTTATCGTGCAGATCCCGTTTGAGGTAATTAGAATAGCAATTCCACATTGTTTGGCTGTTCAAACTATGACAGTCAGAAAACCGTCCCTAAAAAACAAAAAACCCCCGTCAATTAGGGGTTTCCAACATCTGTGTTACTGGAGCTCCCGGGCGGAATTGAACCGCCGACCCCATCCTTACCATGGATGTGCTCTACCTACTGAGCTACAGGAGCGTGACAACATACAAATAATATATTAAGTAGTTGTCGCTATCTTGTCAACTACAGAATATCATTCAATCATGCTATTTTACAATAATTTTATTAGATCGCCAATGTGTTTTTTGTTATCTATAGGCTAATCTCACGGACATTAATCTGTTCAAGCATAATCAATATAAAGAGTTAACAATTTGACAGTTGAAATAATAGAATATCCGGGGTATCATCGCGACAATTTCATAGGCCTATTATACTGTATACCTTATTAAAATATTTCCTCTATACCAATTTTAATTCGTAGAAAAACCATCATAACAACATTAACACAAACTTACTTTGCGACCGTAAAGAGTAATAGATCAAAACCAGAATATGATGCGTTAAGTTATAAGACGAGGGGGAATAAAAAAATGATCGACAGTAAGATAGACAGAAAAAACTTCAAGAATATTGAGTTGAATTATAATGGTGAATGCCGGTTAGAGAGCCTGGAAGTAGGAATTACTTCAAAATGCAATTTCCGTTGCGATTATTGTTGTGCTTACAAAGAAGAAGAGAATGTCATTCTTCCTGCGCAGACAATAATCAACATCATTAAGGATCTTCCTGACCTGAAAAGGGTAAAATTATCCGGCGGAGAAGTCCTGATCAAATTTGAAGAATGCCTTAAAGTGATCAAATTTTGTGCGGCTCATGGCATCCATATCCAGGTTAACTCAAATGGAAGCCTCCTGGATGAAGAAAAAATAAAAACCCTTCAGAATGCAGGACTTAATACCCTTCACTTCTCATTTAATTTCGTTAATGCAAAAAAATTTTCTAATTTTTACAAAGTAAAAGAAGAAGTGTTCTATAAAATCATCGATAATGTAAAAATGGCAGCCCAGAGTCCTCCCATGGACGTTATTGCTGAGACAATAATTTTCGGCGACACAGAAGATAACCTTATTGAAATACACAATCTTATCTACAATATGGGTGTTAGAAAGCAAGAAATGCAATGCGGAATACCCACCTCTGAATGGACCTCCAAGTCCATAACCCCTCCTGAAAAACTGGCACATGCCATTGACAGTCTCATAATAAATAAAAAACCGGAAATGCAACTGTACTTTAGTTGCTGGGGAACGCATATCAATAGTGATAGTGCTTTCTATCCCTTAATAAGCAATCATTTTGACAAAGAAGGGGTCTATTTCTGTAAATGTATCGACGGGAAAAGACAACTGCACCTCCATACCAATGGCGATATTTTAATTTGTGAATTAGGATATCCGGTGGTAATAGGAAATATTTTCTTAAATCCCTCCGCTCTAAAAACTATCTACGCTGATATTCCAAAAAAATTAACGGATTTCATCAAATCTCATAATTGCATAAAAGCGAATAAAGCTCGAATAGCAATTAATAAAGAAATTGCGGTAGCCTAGGGTTTTTCTGTATGGTCGGGTGTGGTTGTCTCTTTGTTTATAAGAACTACCCACCCGCTCCAGCCCTTTTATTGAGTTCATTAAAAAAAAATAGGAGAAACATTCTCTCAATCGGGAGTTATTCCTGCCGGTGTCACAATCGAGCAATTTTTAAGCCACCGCATTGTAACAATAAAATAGTGGAAAGAAATATTAATGCTTACACTAGATAGAGGCAAAAATAAGTGATATGTGTTTAAAAAAAGACAGCATATAGTAACAATTATTGAATTTGCAAAAATAGTATGCTATATCTAAAATAACCTTGTTTAACCATTGGCTTTTGATCTTAGTTGTCGGATTGCCGACGTTAAAATCGTTTGGTTGATTGAGTAGTTTAATGAGAAGAGGAGGAATAAGGTCAATGAAATGGAAATGTTCTATTTGTGGTTATTTACATAGTGGAGATGATGCACCGGAAGCGTGCCCGAAATGTGGTGCCGCTAAAGAAAAAATCGGTAAGCTTGAACAGGCCCAATCAGATTTGGTGGAAAGGGCAGGATTCACTAATCAGCTCCATATGGACCTGGTGAATATGCTGGAAAACGTTGTCGAGTTAGCTGAAGATGGAATTGAAGATAACCTCGATCCTGGCTGTGTATCAATATTTATGAAGGCAAAAGATCAAGCGCTTATATTGAAACAATCGATAAAAGCTGAACTTGCAGCCCATGTCTCAAAGGGTAAGTGGGGCTAATTGTTACTTTATTGATTTGAAACACTTATGTGGTATAATACTTTAGTTAAATGTGATATTTGATAATCAAGGGGGTGCACAGGTTTCGACGGGAAGTGGCGAAGTAATAGTCGCGAGTCGAGGAGCTGCCCGGCCTCGTAAAAAGGCAGAAGAAAACAAACGCAAACAACTTTAAAAACGCGTTCACCGCAGCTCCGGCTGCACTTGTTGCTTAATTAAATAGGCAGCGCCGTCAGGTAGAATGTGCTGGTGGTTCTAACTGACGTCATTTAACCAGATCGTTTTCTGTTGACGTTTGTCCGGCAGAAAGTTAAACATAGACAGACTTTCTTAGTATTATCCTGTCCATAGGAGAATAATAAGAGAAATTAAAGTATGGACTACACTCGTAGTGGCTTTTATTGAGGACTTTTCGGACAGCGGTTCGATTCCGCTCACCTCCACCAATGATTACAAATATATCTTTTAAATAGAAAATGAATTCAAGAAAAAAACTAAATAAAAACCGCGCATTGCGCGGTTTTTATTTAGTTTTTTTCTTTTCTAGTATTAATCAGATGGTAATTGAGAATAACCTTGGGAAGCTATCTTGTATTTTTCTCGGTATTTTCATATCTACATTCCTTTACCAGGTTCTCGATATTAATGTTCTCGAAAATACTCCTGTTAATAATATAAGGCGGTGGCTCAAATCCGCCTGAACGGTCAATAGGTTTCACCCACTGGACAGGTATCGCATATATTATCGAAGTGTAAATCACTTTTTTGGTTGCTGGAATAACAAGGGAAATATAATTATGGGAGATACAACTCAATGAAACTGATAAGATCTTCTGTATTAACCGGCTTAACGAGTATTTCATTTGCATGGTTTTCAAGAAAAGTAAGGTTTTCTTTCTCAATAAATGCACTATAAACAAGTACCGGGGTTTCTTTGTATTCCGGAAGCTTTCTGATTTCTCTGAGTGCGGTGTATCCATCCATTCCTTCCATTTTTAGATCGAGGATGATAAGATCGATTTTCTCTTTATTAATGATATCAAGGCATATGAAACCATTTTCCGCTTCATATACTGCATGCCCTTCCTTTTGAAATGCAAAATTTAAGGCTGCTCTGATAAAATTGTCATCGTCCACTATTAGTATGTTTGACATATCCTTATTATGTCCAATACTGGCACAAATTGTCAATAAAATGACTCGTTTTTTTTTACAATAAGTGTTGATATAGCAGGAGAAAAAAAGATAATAGTTCTAATTTACCAGTGATGTGCTGAACCGGTTAATATTAGCATATATAACATCGAGAAATATGGGGCTAGTATTGATTAAAACCATTTTTTTCTTCGAAAATAAATGATCATCGATACCACAATAATAGCCATAAAAAAGAGTACAAAGTAATAACCCCATTTCCAATGGAGTTCCGGCATGTTTTCAAAGTTCATGCCATAGACGCCGGCAATGAACGTTAGCGGGATGAAGATTGTTGATATAATTGTGAGTACTTTCATAATTTCATTCATTTTATTGCTTATGCTGGAAAGATAGATATCAAGCATGTTTGATAGCATATCTCGAAAGGTTTCAATTGTGTCGATGATTTGGAATGAATGATCATATACATCCCTGAGATAGATCTTTGTCGATTGGCTGATATTGGGAGATTCCAGTCTTTCAATTGAATTGCAAACTTCCCGGAGTGGCCATACCGACTTGCGCAGGAACATAATCTCTCTTTTTAAGGAGTATATGGACCTTAAGGTTTTTGCCTCCGGATTGGTTATTAATATCCTCTCAATATTTTCAATTTTGTCTCCCGACTCTTCAAGAACGAGAAAGTAATTATCAACAATTGTATCCAGTAAAGAATATACGAGATAATCAGCTCCCTTTTTTCTAATATGACTACCTATTTGTCTGATTCTGTCTTTTATGGGATCAAAGATATTACTGGAGCGCTCTTGAAAAGATATGACAAAATTAGAACCGAGAATGATACTGATTTGTTCTGATGATATTTCTTTATCCCGAACATCACAGTAGAAGGTTTTTAGAACAAGAAAAATATAGTCACCGTAATCTTCTATTTTCGGTCGTTGACCGGTGCTGGCAATATCTTCCAGCGTAAGAGGATGGAGTCCAAACTGTTTGCTAATTATTTCTATAATCTCTATTTGGCTGACCCCATCGATATTTATCCAATTGATTGCCGTGTCGTTTTTGTTGCTGAGGATTTTCTCGAATTTGTCTGTCTCTAATTCTTGAAGCTGATTTTCATCATATTGTATGAGCGTGATTTTGGTTTTGTCAGTTTTTTTCTCGCCTAAATGAATAGGAGTTCCTGGCGGGAGTCCAATTTTTTTTGATTTTTTTATGTAAAAACGATGCATGGTATTTACCTAAGATACTTCCCGGGCGCTAGTCCAAAGTTTTCGTTGCAACTGTTTTTATAGAGAGTGGCATGTTGATATTGTTATCTTTAAAACAGGTGTTTAGCTTTTTTATAAACTCGTGCTTAATGAGATATTGATTGTCTAGTTCTTGTATTTGCACATTTATCCGTAGATTGATATTTGACTCTGCGAACGAATGATAATAGAGCACAGGCTCATAATCAGGAACGCCGCCAGGGACGTTTTGCATAACTTCTTTTGCAATGTCGAGCGTGATTTTTTCTACCAGTGTAAGATTGCTATCGAGGGTGACTCCAATCTCAATAATAACGATCATCTGTTTAATCGGTTGACAGTAATTGACGATTATTGACGACGCTATTTTTGAATTAGGTGCAATGATCATGTTCTCGGACAATGACTGTATGGTAGTATTTCGCCAGGTAATATCAGTGACATAGCCTTCTTCTCCGGTATTGAGCTTAATGTAATCTCCAGGTTTTACTTGCCGTGATGCAATAATTTGGATACCGGAAAATAAGTTGGAAAGCGTGTCTTGCAATGCCAGAGCAACAGCCAAACCACCAACCCCTAACGCAGTGAGGATTGGCGTAACTGAAATGCCGAGAAACTGTAAAATTATTAGCGTTCCCAGAATATAAATAATCAGTTTTATGAGGTTCATGAACAATGAAATGGAAGGGAACATGCCTTTCATTTTTGTGGTGTATAAGGTAAGAAATCCTTCAACGACTCTCGCGATAACAACTATCACGGAGAACATAAAGATAACGAGTAGTAATTTGCTGATCGTGCCTGCTACTGTTGTTTTAAGCGGGAGGAACAGTATGGAACCGTACAATCCTAACAAAAGGCTCCAAAGAACAATAAGCCTGCGGAATGAACTAAGCGTAATCGTTAGCGCTTCCCAGTTATGAAGGCTTGCTTTGTGATGAGCCTTGCTCATAATGGATTCGATAATTAAGCCGGTGATAAGGCCTGCAAGTATAAAGATAATAGGCATGACAAGTTCGGTAACGTTTTGTAAGTTAAATAATAGCATTGTTATTAACATCCTTTTACCAGTATTTACAAGACTTCAGTAATTGTTCCAGAGCTTTTGGGTATGCTAGAATGAGAAGTATTGGTTATTATATCTTGTACTGTACTTGATTCACAATATTTCCAGCAGAACCATAGTACATTTTAAACCTATTACCAAAAAAACACCATAAGCTTCTTGCTATTAGGCTCGCTGAGGCTAATCCTTTTCGCAATAGGCGTTGTTTTCGGGCTATCTGGTTTCTGCTGGCTATTCCTGAAACTAGCCGGTTCCGTGAAAAAGAAACGAAAGAGTTCACTGTTTTTAGGATTTTTTAAGCCGCTTAAAGATACTAATAGGAAAGGTTTTTTGGAGCAAAAAATGGAATAATCTGAAAAGAATTGCCTGGGCTAAAAATAATAATTAGCTAACAAGCAGTGAGGTTGCAAAATAGGTGATTGCTGCAAAGAAGGCAGCTGCTGGTATAGTTATTATCCATGCCCAAAGAATTTTTCGAGCTGTAATCCAACGGACACTTCTTGCATGCTGAACGCTGCCTACACCCATAATAGATCCGGCCATTACATGGGTTGTACTCACGGGTATTCCGAAGTGAGCGGTTACCATTAGCACGAATGCAGATGCAGTACCAGAGCAAAAACCTTCCATCTCTCGAATTTTAGTAATGCTGGTGCCCATGGTCTTAACGATACTCCAGCCTCCGAAGAAGGTACCTAAAGAAATTGCCACATAACAGCTTAAAACTACCCAGTTATCAATTTTGAACGTAGCATTATAATGAGCGGCAAACAGTGCAAGTGCAATAATTCCCATGGTTTTTTGCGCATCATTTGTCCCATGTCCGATACTGGAGAATACTGCTGCAACAAGTTGTAGCTTTTTGAATATTCCTTTTGATTTATATGGAGTTGATTTCCTGAATAGCCATATAATAAACGTTGTAAATATCATAGCGCCCAGCATACCTAACATAGGAGCTATGAATATAAAAAGAAAAATCTTTAGGACTCCGCTCGCTACGACTACCTTGGTACCTACAGCTGCGACTCCGGCACCAATAAGTCCTCCGATAAGAGCATGACTGCTCGATGTTGGGATACCAAAGATCCAGGTAATAATATTCCAGATAATAGCTCCGACAATTGTCGCTAAAATAAGAGGGAGTGTGACGAATTCGATGTTAACCACACCGTTTCCTATCATTTTTGCAACAGCTGTTCCAAAGGCAAAATATCCGACGAAATTAGCACAGCCTGCAAGTATCACGGCTTGCAAAGGAGTTAGCGTCCTCGTGACAACTATAGTGGCGATTGCATTCGCCGCATCATGAAATCCATTAACGAAATCGAACATTAAGGCAACTATTATTACAATAATAACGAGAGTAAGTGTACTAATCATTGACCTAACCCAACTTTACTTTGATTCCGCGAACTAGTTTTCCTACATAATCAACAGAATCAACAACCGATTCGAGATGCTCATATACTTCTTTAAACCTTATAACATCGATCGGATCATATTTTAGACTGAATAGTTCTGCTACACAAACATGAAATAGCTCATCAGCTTCATTCTCCAGCGTATGCATGCTTGCAACGGTCTGATCAATGTCATTTTTTGCTTCTAGCTGCAGCATCACGGTTTTCATGTGTTGCCCGATATTTACTATAACTTCTGAGAATTTGACGACGTTAGCTGGGACTTTAAGTATTTTATAGATTTCTATTTTTCTGGATATACTGTTAAGAATATCCATTGCTCTATCTATGTTAATTGCTAAAGTATGGATGTCTTCCCTGTCTAACGGGGTTATAAATGTATCATTAAGTTCGTCAATTATACGCATTTCTATGATGTCTCCACGATGTTCACACTCTTTTATCGCGGCTAATTTATTTTTGATTTCTTCCGGAGACAATGTGTCAATATGGCTTACTAATTCCCTAAATATCTCAGAACCTTCAATAAAACAATCTATCTGCTGTAGCATGTATTTAAAGAATTTAGTCTCTCTCGGTAGTAATAAATCAAAAATATTAAACCCCATGCTTAAGTCCTTCTTTCCATTATAATAAAGTTGACACTTTTATTTGGCATGAATATCTATAAAAATTGCAAGTTGTATCCATTAATTGCCTGCTCAATATATGTTTTGCCGATACGAAAATTATATGTTACCAAGGGATTATTGTCAATTTAATTAAACAGAAAGATATTATAAAAATCCAAAAATTAACTAAAAATTAACAGACATTTTATAATAGCTTAAGATTTTGTTCATATAATAAAGGTGAATTAACAGATGGTTTTATTTTATAAGAAAACAGTATATAGTTTTGATTAAGAAGGGTAGTTATAATTATCATGACAAAACGTATAGCAATCATTGATGATGAACCGGATATTTTAGAGTTAGTATCGCTTCATCTTAAAAAAGCCGGTTTTCGGACCAATGAATTTCAAGATGCTAATGGATTTTTTTTGCATTATAAAACAAACCAACCCCCGGACCTCCTTATCCTGGATCTTATGTTGCCGGATGCTGATGGCTTTGAGATATGCAAGGTCATAAGGGATGACGAAAAACTTTCTTCTCTCTCAGTTATTATGCTGACTGCACGAGGTGATGAGATCGATAAGGTAGTCGGACTGGAAGTTGGTGCGGATGATTATGTGACAAAACCTTTTTCTCCCAAAGAGTTGGTAGCCCGTGTGAAAGCAGTCCTTCGCAGACACGCGAAGCAGGATAGCCAGGAATCAAAGAAGATATATATAAAAGATGTCATGATTATAGATTTGGAGAAGTTCGAAGTTTCCGTCGAAGGTAATAAGGTTGATTTAACCACTACGGAGTTTAAAATACTGGAACTGCTGTGCTCTAAAAAAGGCTGGCTGTTTTCAAGAAACAAGATACTTGATCATATATGGGGAAGCGAGAAAGCTGTTCTTGATAGGACAGTTGATGTTCATGTTAAGAATCTCCGTGAAAAATTAGGAATGGCAGCCGTGTTTATCAAAAATGTTCGAGGGGTAGGATACAAACTGGAAGAATGAAGAAAACTATCTTATACAAAATATTTGGCAGCTATTGTCTTATTTTGCTGGCTGTATCTTTTTTTATACTTTTTTATTCCTTTGAAGAAATTAAAAGTTCCTACATAAAAACAATCACCACAAATCTTGTAAATATTGGGCAAACATTGACGCCTGAGTTAACCTTATTAATGTCTCAACACCGCAGCAATCAACAGTTGGAATCTTTTATCAGCATGTTAGCAAAACAGATAAATGTGCGACTTACGGTTATCGATCCTCAAGGTGTAGTTCTTGCTGATTCTGAAACCTCCTCTGTACTTATGGAAAATCACTCGAATAGACCGGAAATAGCAGAAGCGAAGTTGAAAGGGATTGGTACGTTTTTTAGGACGAGCACAACTGTTAAGCAAAATATGCTGTATGTGGCATTGCCGCTTAATGCTGGATCTCCCTCGTTAGGTTATTTACGATTGAGTTTGTTTGTTCAAGATATAGACAGAATAATCATGAAATTGACAAGTAATCTGGTAAAGGGCGGTATTGTTATTGTTGTGATTTCCCTCATTGTTGCCTTGATTATTTCGAAGCGATTCTTAAAGCCGATTAAGGAGTTGAGTGCTGCTACCTATCGAGTAGCTTCGGGAGATTTTTCGACCAGGATATTTTTTAAAAATAAAGATGAATACGAAGAACTTGCTACTAATTTTAATTACATGACAGAGCAATTGCAGATGCTTTTTTCTGAGCTTTCATTGCAAAAAGAAGAGCTTAACAGCATTATTTCTTCAATCCAGGAAGGACTTATTGTTCTGGATAAAAAAGGGAATATTGTGCTGGCAAATAATAGTTTCAAACGGTTTGTAAACAATCTCTATGTGGAAGGAAAGCATTATTCCGAAGTCTTACGGCAGGCAGTGTTCAACAATCTGATAAGAAAGGTAAAAGAGCAGAAGAAAAGCCTGATCGAGGAACTGGACCTGGGAGATAAGTCTTTCATCTGTAGTATAACTTATCCAAGTCATAGGGAAGATATGATTGCTGTTTTTCATGATATTACGGGTATGCGAAATATTGAGAAAATGAAAAAAGATTTTATCATAAACGTTTCTCATGAGCTGAGAACTCCGCTTACTTCCATAAAAGGATATATAGAAACATTGGAAGAATCCATCGACAACGGGAATCTTTTGTACGTCGAAATAATTAAGAAAAACACTGATAGATTGATTGCCATCGTTCAGGACCTTCTTACCTTGTCATCCCTTGAAGCGAAAGAAACTACCCTGGTAATGGAAAGAGTAGATATAAAACAGAAAATCGAAAATCTTCTCCCGATTTTTGAGCCGAAGCTTAAGGAAAAAGATCTTTCTCTTACCGTGTCTCTGGAAGATATGCTGCTAATCAACGCCGATCCGTTTAAGCTGGAACAAGTTTTTATTAATCTCGTCGACAATGCCATCAAATACACCGAGAGCGGGGGTATTATGATTACCCTCCGCAAGCAAATGGAACAAGCGGTTGTCGAGATACAGGATACGGGACTTGGCATCCCAGCGGAACACTTGGCCCGTATATTCGAGAGGTTCTACGTCGTCGATAAATCCCGTTCCAGAAAAGTCGGCGGGACGGGCTTGGGCCTCTCGATCGTCAAGCATATTGTCCTGTCTCATAACGGCAATCTTGAGGTCCGGAGTACACAAGGACAAGGTACTACGTTTTCCATATATTTTCCAATTTTTTAGTTTGTTAGGTCCAGATTCAGTTATTTGATCTACCTAATCCTTATTTCCCAATCTCCGAGGTTGCCATCGTAGTTGCCAATTAATTTATTCGAAGAGACTTTTAGGTGATAAAAATTTGATATCGGAATCAAATATATATCAACTTGGTTAAACCAGCAAATAGGTCTCCCTTTAGCCTGCTATTTGATGTAAACCACTCTGTATTTGTGTTCCCAGCACTTTGTAATGAAATATGAGGATTTCATTACAATGGGTAAAAATGGCTGTCAAGGAAACTATTAGTCGATATTTTATTGTGTGTATAAGGAAATAACAGAATAATTAATCATAATAAGTATATATTCAAGATAAAGTCTGTTTGATATAACCCCTTGACTATAAAATTTGGCTCAGGTATCATGATAAAAAAATACATAATAAGGAGATATGATGAAAAAGTTTATAATATTAGTAATAATGCTTTCTTGTATGAGTTCGACTGTATTTGGATTTGCAACGATAACAGCACCTCAAGGTGGTGATTCTATACAGTTTGATACTAACGTAAATGATGTAGATGTATATGTGAATGGAGTAATGGTAGGGAAAAAGGGCAACAACAGTTTTGTTTATAAAGCGGCAAGAGACGGTGTAGGAAAAGTAGTTACTTTTAAAAAGGAAGGATATAAAGACGCACAGGTGATATTAACGACGTCTTTTAATATGATGTTTTGGGGTAACTTTTTAGTTGGAGGGTCACTCGGTTCTTCGACTGATAGTATTTTTACTAAGAACAATATGCAATACTCACCAAGTCAGTATTATATTCAGCTAGATAAACAATAGGAATAGGTTAACGAAATGGGTATGAAGCAATTGTTTTTTTTTTAATAATATTTTTGCTTCTACCCATCTTTTCATACGCACACACGAAATTACCCGAAGATACTTCCAATAAAATAATATCGTTTACTTTATTTAATTATGACAACCTGATCGCTGATTGTTATGAGAAGGATAGTCCTTATATTAGTCAGCTAGCTAGCCTTCTAAGTGAAGCAACTGGTGTAACCGAGTCAACATACTATCGATTATTAAATAGCAAGGAGCAAAGTAGTGAGCCTGTTCCTGTTAAGTATATGTTATTACTTAATAGAAAAATGGCAGAAGCTAGCAACTATTATTTTGTTGATGAATAAAATCTATTTATTTTTATTATTCTTACTCTACCTAATAAGTCCACCCTTACTATTTGCAGAAGATCATTACACTAGTCGAGAATGGCTTAACCTGCTTTATTACGAACAGAGCGGTTCAGGATATAAGAGCTTAGCTGAAGAAGATGGTTTCTTTATCACAAAACAGGGGAAAACTAATCCGAAGGACGAATATGAAGCTTCCTTAAAACTTGTTTTAGCACAAGACCTGACGTTTAAGACGAAATTCCCGTTAAGATATAAATATATTGTAAAACAGCATAACTTACAATACGCTCCTGCAGTACAAGTACCAGCCAATATAAATAAAGTATTAATAGCGTACCCAAACCGCTACATGAATAATCCGGCATCAATGTTCGGACATCTTTTTTTAGTGCTTGAAACAAATAAAGGAATATTGGATAGCGATATACTTCATTACATTGCTGATACTGCCGCGGATAGAAGTATTGGTTATATGATTAAAGGACTTAGTGGTCAGTATAAAGGTTGGTTTTTACGAGAACCCTATTATAAAAAAATTAAAGGATATAATTATGTTGAAGATAGGGATATTATTTATTATGATTTAAAGCTATCTAAAGAGCAAACAGAAAACTTACAACTCCATTATATCGAATTGCAGAATAGCTTTTTTTATTACTATTTTCTTGATAAGAACTGTGCTTTTTTTATAGGAAAATTATTAAATATAGTTCTTGATAGTGATATTGCAACAAAGAGATCCTACATTATCCCTTCTCAGATTATTAATGACTTATTCGATGTTAATCTATTAGAAAACGAGAGACTAAGAGTTGCTAATACCAAAGTATTTAATCGCTTGTTTACCGGATTAAATGATGAGCAAAAAAGAGGATTGATCACACTATTTCATGAGAAAAAGGAAAGTATTCAAGCTGACCCTGACGTGTTAAAAGCATTTATAATTATCTCGGAATATATGATTAGCAATCATTCTGATCTAGCTGATAATATAAGATCTAATAGGATAACTGCTTACAAAAAACTAAAAGATTTAGAGACTTCAAATATCCGACAAACTGATGTAAAAAAAGAAAGTGTTAATAGAATTCAGTCTGAATCTATCGGTTTATCTCGTGTATTTAATAATTATTATGAGATTTCATTTAATCCGATATATTTCTCGGAATATGACCACTTCAATATCCTTGAGGTTATAAGCGTCAAAGGTTTAGGAACCAAAATAAACCTGTACCCCAATGGTCATCCTCTCTATCAGTTAGACCTTGTGGATTTAAATAATATTATTCAATCCAATGATGTTCTTAACTCCTTTTCTTGGAAAATCAAGAGTTCAATCTTTTATAAGGACTCGATTTTAACAAATCAGGAGGTATACTATGGGTTTTCCTGGAACGTAATGAATCGAGGACTCCTCTATAGCTTAGTCGGGCTTAATTACACTAACTTTGATGACATCTCAGAGATTAACCTCGATAGCTTAAAACTCTTACCTACAATACAGATAGGATTAAATCACAACTTAACTGATAACCTAAAAATTATTGTATCCTATGAAAATAAATTTCAAAAAGACTATATAACGACAGGATTCATTTACAAGTACAACAATCTCTTAAATAAATTAATTTTGATTAATAATAAAGATCACTCGACCGTTAAACTATCATTTGAGTATCTCTTGTAAAAACAGGTGATTACCTGGTGATAGTTTGGTACTGCCCCTTATGCGGCGACACCCCACAACACCGAACAAATTGGAGGTTTCATTAATAGCTTACCAATTCCACTACAAAATGATATGATATAATCGAATATAATTTTACTGATAAACAAGCTATTTATTAGATATAATCTCTCCATAGGAGGATAGTATGGAGGAAGGCAAAAAGGCAGTCAGCAAGTTACCGACTATACACCAGCAGCTAATCAGAGTGGTAGTCATTACCTTCATCCCACTCATTGTGCTAGTCCTTGTTCTGCTTCTTACCTGGTATAATAACCTTAGATTTTCCTTACTGGAACACAATCTCGCCCTTGCAAAATTGGGGGCTAATGTTAGTAAAACATGGCTAGACGGGCAAATACGCATACTGGAGGCAATCACTGCTACAAGGATGTTACAACAGGTGCCACTGGAACAAATCCCGAAAAAATATTTACTAGGCCATCTTAGAAAACAACCTGATTGGGTAAATATTATCCTAGTTGAAAAGAACGGTAGATATGTAAATTCTTTATACAACAATAAACAATTACTCGGCAAACAATTTCCAGTTCCCTTAAAAAGCTTAAAACAGCCGTATGTTTCAAACATCACCCACTGCGCTCAATTAAATCGGACTATTATTACTATATCCTCTCCAATCATTATAAACAACGAGTTTTCAGGTGCGATCTCAGTGTGTCTCACGCCTGAAAGCTTCCTTAAAATGCTAAATGAGAATTTTCACAACGAAAATGCGGATATCGGGATCTGGGACCGGAACAAAAGGCTAATTGTGCAAACCGGCATAACATCTACTGGTGCCAGTCAGCGAAATATAAAGCCCGAGTATTTGTCATCTGGAAGAAAAAAGACTGCTATCGTTTATAGCCCGGTCACACATCAACTCGCTCTTATCGGAGTTGCGCCACTTAAAAATTATAACTGGTCTGTAACCGTTTCTATACCTTTTTTTTCGGCGATGGCACCATTGTTTTTGATTGTTAGCCTGACAACGATCATTGTTTTTCTTGTCACGGGACTCAGTCTCTTCTGGTCAATAAGAACTGCATCCGAAATATCTTCACAAATATCATTATTGGCCAAACGGGCAAAAAAAATAGGAGAAGGCTATTACGACTTATCTCCAACCCCGACATCAACAAGCGAACTCAAATCGCTCTCTTATTCTCTCTGTGCCATGGCGAATAACCTTGGGATTTCTCATGAAAAGCTGGAAAAGCTGGTCAAAGAAAGAACCTCTGAGCTGGAAAGATCAAATCGCGAACTTGAAGCATTTAGCTACACTGTGTCTCACGACCTGCGTGCACCACTTCGGAGTATGGATGGTTTTAGCAGTATTCTTGTAGAGGAGTATGCTGATAAACTTGATGTTCAAGCATTATCATATATCTCGCGTATACATAAAGCATCTCTGAGAATGGCTCAGCTTATCGACGATTTACTAAGACTAGCACATATAACCAGCGAAACATTAAATCATGAAGAAGTAAACCTTAGCAAGCTCGCAAAAAATATTTCCAGGGAACTTAAAATAAAATATCCTGAAAGTCAAGTTGAGGTAGAAATAGAAGACTCAATAATAGTTCATGGAGATCAGCGTTTGCTGAATATCGCATTGGAAAATATACTCGATAATGCGTGGAAATATTCACAGCAAAAACCGTATGCCCGGGTAATATTTGGCTCAGTCTTTATAAACAATGAATCAGTTTATTATGTAAGTGACAATGGAGTCGGGTTCAATATGGAATACGTCAAGAATATTTTCAAGCCCTTCCACAGGTTGCATTCTGTTAATGAGTATTCTGGTACCGGCATTGGGCTGGCGACTGTCCAGCGGATAATTGACAGGCATAATGGACGTATCTGGGCAGAAAGCACAGAAGGAGAAGGGGCAACGTTTTATTTTACTATTCCCAAACCCGGAAGTTCCGGTGAGTGAATCATTTTTGTTAAGCTATTCAACCAACAGGAATATCCTTTCCACAACAGCATTACCTTCGGCTTCAGTTATCAATTATTTTTTACCTTGTGACTGCGAAATAATTCTTGAGTCAGCATGTGCATAATTCAATTGTCCATTGAGTTTTGATAAAATTAGAAATATGGTATATTAGCATTGGTAAGTGAGGGTAAATAATATGGATAAGACTAATTTATATGATATTGGGTATTCCGATGAATACAAGGAAGAAGCCAGAAAATACGAAGAAAATCTTTGTCCTGGGAGGGTTTCGGCCCAGCACAAAAAAATGTATAAGGTAATAACCGAAGAGGGAGAACTACACGCTGAGATCTCAGGTAAATTAGGCTTTTCGGCTGCTAGTTTAGAAGATTATCCCGCAGTGGGCGATTGGGTGTTGCTTGACAGGATAAGCGACGTTAACGGTAACGCAATAATCCGTCATATTCTTTCAAGAAAAAATTGTTTTAAACGAAAAGCAGCGGGAACAGGGAATGAATTGCAGATAATTGCCGCTAATATCGATACTATTTTTATCTGCATGTCACTTAATAACGATTATAACCTGCGCCGAGTTGAGCGCTACCTGTCTATTGCATGGGACAGCATGGCTTTGCCGGTGATCATCCTTACCAAAGCAGACCTATGTACTGATCTCAGCGAAAAGTTAATAGAATTGGAAACTGTGGCTATTGGTATAGATGTAATTGTCACTTCCAGCATAAACGGAGACGGTTACACTGACACGCAAAAATTTATAAAAAAAAGAAATACTGTGGCGTTCATCGGTTCCTCAGGTGTTGGAAAATCTACTCTGATTAACAAACTCATTGGCGAAGACATATTAGCCACGAAAGAAATACGGGAAGATGATGGAAAAGGCAGACATACAACAACTCACAGACAGCTTATTGTATTGCCGGAAGGTGGAGTTGTTATTGATAATCCCGGAATGAGAGAGATACAGATTGCTGCCTCAGATCTATCGATGACTTTTTCAGATATTGAAGAATTGGAAGAACAATGTCATTTTGATAACTGCAAACATGAGGCAGAACCGATGTGCGCAGTTAGAGACGCAATAACAAATGGCACATTATCCATCGAACGATTAACAAATTATAAAAAACTACAGCGTGAAATATTATTTGAAGAGCGCAAAAAAAAGATGACTTCAGGTCAATTAGAAAAACTAAAAATGATTGACATGATGGGTTCTCTGGGTGCCTATAAGCAAGCCAGAAAACATAACAAAAAAATAAAACGATAAGCTACGAGAATCTGGTTTTTCCAGTTTTTTTTGTTCACATTTTGCAGAAGATGGATAAGAAATCCCTTCAGATTAAAATCACAAAATAACTAATAATCAACATCTATGACCCACTAAACAAAGTGCAGTTTAACATCCCATGTTAAAAAAAAGATAAGACCTCCGGCAACAAAGTTACCGGAGGCAATCTAGGAGAATCGGTCAACGTAAGGTTCTTACGTTATAGAACTTTTTTTCCTGCATATTTGATGCTTGAGATAATTTCTTCTACTTTCTTTACCGCTCCCGCTGATAGTGGAGAATAATCGAGTGGTTTTGCGTACTGCTGACCTTCGTGGGTCATCCAGGTTAACAGGCCAACAAGATTCTGTGCCTCTTCCATGCTCTTTCCTTTATAGTTCTGGTCCTGATAAACCAGTAGCCAGGTAAACCCCGCAATTGGGTATCCATTTTTCGCGGAGGTATTTGTTATAGAAACTCTTGTATCTGCAGGTATACTACCTTCTGCAGCAGCACTTACTGACTCAATAGAGGGCTCTACAAAAACACCTGAAGAATTCTTGATTGCCGGTATTGGCATTTTGTTCTGTAGTGCATAGGAATATTCAACATAACCAAAGCTTCCTTGCGTCTGCTTTACAAGCCCTGCAACACCGGAATTACCTTTACCTCCAAGTCCGCATGGCCAACCTACTGCCTTGCCTGCGCCGACTTCTGTTTTCCACTCTTTGCTTACTTTTGTTAGATAATCAGTGAAGATGGATGTTGTGCCGCTGCCGTCTGATCGATGAACTACTACTAGTGGAAAGGACGGTAGCTGGACTCCCGGATTAACCTTAGCGATCCTTTTGTCATTCCAATTTTTTATGTTTCCAAGAAAAATATCCGCGATAAGTTCCGGAGTGAACTTGAGCTCTGGGTTTCCAGGCAAATTGTAAATTAGTGTAACACCACCAAGACAAGTCGGTATATGCAGGGTCTTAGCAGGCATGTCCAACATTTCCATATCTGTCAGATACGCATCTGAAGCTCCGAAATCTACAGTCATGCTGGTAAGCTGTCTGATGCCGCCACCTGAACCGATCGCCTGGTAGTTGACCTTAATTTCTTTTTCTTTGTTGTATACATCAAACATCTTTGCGTACAGAGGATAAGGGAACGTCGCTCCAGCACCCAGAAGCTCATTATTTCCTGCCGCAAAGCTTGCGCTTGCCATCATTACTACGCCTAACAATCCAATTATTATTTTTTTCATTTTGTTCTCCTTTTAATTATCAACAATTTTTCTATGATATTAGAACTTAACCTGAGCGCCAATATATGAGCTACCTACAACATCGCCACTCTTTGGTGTAGCGCTAACAACTTCTGCAAACAGAGTAGATACGCTATTTATATCAAGTTTACCGCCAATTGCTAATCTTGACTGAGTCCCTCCAGCAAGACCACCTTGCTCAGCCTTCGTTGTATTTACCCACTGTGTTTTTGTGTCATTGTTCATGGCCATGATATAATCGGCATACACGCCAAGTCCGCTAACACCTGTTACGCCAGCAAGACTGTATTCTCCAAATAATCCAAGGAAAGATTCCTTTTTGTAAGTAGTATTATTAACACCGGCTTTTCCTTTGTAGTCGAAAATCCTGGCAGCTTTATCACTCAGGTCCATGTAATATTGACCGGATAATTTAGCATCGCCTATCTTATATGAAGCCTCAAACTCGGTTGCCAGACCGGAAACATCATCGCCGGCTGTATTCTTCTGCCCTGCATATTTCACAATGCCACCTAGTGTAAGGTTATCGATTTTTGTATCAACTTTCGCGGCATATACTTTTTTCTGGTTGCCATCAACTAATGCTGTCATGTTAACCAAGCTGATATTATAGTTATCGAACTTCGTGTAATATGCGACACCGTTATCCTTGGTCCTTGTTAAAGCCTGAAAAACCGGTGACTGATAGATACCTCCGCTAAACCCTGCTGTTCCGTCAGTGACAGTACCAATTCTTAATTTGCTATCAAACATGGCGATATCAGCATAAACATAATCTATAGCCATAGCGCTTTCCAGTTTATTCTCAACTACGAATGCAGTTTGATCGTTTGCTTTCAGTTTGAAATTAATCCGGCCTTTGCCGTAAGTATATTTTTGTGCAACATTTTTACCCCCTGTTGCCAAAAGGTCTGTATAAGTGCCTTTTACTGATAATTCTCCGGCAAACGCGCTGCTCGCAGCTACTAATCCTATTAGTGTTGTTGCTAAAACTCTTACTTTCATTTAAATTTTCCTCCTAAATTTTTATTTCAATAAAATCTAATAAACTTGTTAACTCTAATCCTATATGTATATATCAATACGCTGTGTTATTACCCCCTCCTCTCAAAGTTATTCTTTAAATCGAATGCTTACCCTTATTGAACCAATTTTGTGTTAAGTACAAAAAAGAGTGAGGTTAATTTTCAGTTAATTTTTTATCTTGGTAGGGGCACAGCGCCTGTGCCCGTACATTTAATTAATAATCCGGCAGCCTTTGTTCCTTAACCGAAAATCAACACTGTTTTTATTCAGCATTAAGACTTGGCAAGTACACTGAAAGGAGAAAGACAGTAAAAGGAGTACAAATGGCAGGAATTATTCTTTCTAGAAAAATGGTAGCTGGTGATGAGCGGATATGCCGCGACCCCGGGATTCGGGGTGGGACCAGTTTGTTTTGCGATCCCAAGATCATCCGCCAAGCGGAAGAGATCAGGAAGGACCCAGGCGGAAAGCTTATTGACTCTGACCCGAATGGATTCATCAGAGAAGTATTACCACTTAATGTAATAGGAGCGTGGAATTACAAAAAAATAATACAAGGTGTCGGCTCCTCCCAACCTGAAGAGATATTGGAATCATTAAAGATATTATTAAGCCAGCTAAAAAATAATAATTATAAAATGCCACTTAATACTTCAAGAGTTCTGATAGCCCTGATAAAAGAAACGATCAGATATCAGAATGACCCGAAAAAATTGCTCGAATATATAGATTTATTCAAAAAGGCATATACCGGGAAACCTAACGTGATCAGAGCCCTGCTGAAAAAGCTTAACCTGATCGAACTGCCTGAGAACGTAGCGCTCCAGGATATAGGCTTTGCCTGGGATGACCGGGTCTATGACAGCTGCAATACCGGGAGGAAATCTACAGTTCAATTAATACTTGATGCTTTTATTAAGGGCCTATCTTCTATCACAATATCCCACACGAACGATCTGAATATGGACGGGATTAACCCGGGACTTGAAGCGAGTAAGATATTGGGTATCAAAGTCAATTTCTGTCTGGAGTTCAGTGAAGGGAAAACGAACGACAGGACCAATTACCTGCTGTATTTCCCTAATTGTAATACTATTGAAGATTATAAGGATACGCTTAATTCCCCTGAACTAAAGGGATTCCTTGAAGTATTGAATAAGCATTCAGCCGCAAAAAATGATCAGGTAAGCAGACATCTGGAAAGATTCAATAAATATTACCTGCCACTTTTTAATGAAGGCTTTGAATACAGGACTGAACTATGTATGCTTCCTCTCAGTTTTATCGATATGGCAGCAATCAACCTGCAAGGCGGAACCTATTCCCGAGTGCATGCCGGTATCCTTCTCGAAAAAAGATTCAAGGCTATATCCGTCCATAGGATAGCTTATCTTCAAAACCTTCTCCGGTCAGAAAAAGAAATGCGGAAAAAACACCAGGCAACCACACAAGAGGTTAAGGGAATTGAAGAATTATTAATGAAAACAAAAAATGCGTTGAAAGAATTCAACGTATATGACCAGACAGACAGATATTTCAGCAAAAAAAATGAATATGATTATGATACTGAGATACCGGATTTCAAACAGCACTTGCAAGCACTAAAAGAATCCGGCTGTCACATTGTCATGGCCCAGCCTCTCACACTCGGACTTAAAAAAACTATGGATAATATAATAGATAATTTTCCTCTTATTCAAGGCATAGAAATATATAATACCAGGTTGTATTTTAATAATTATGTTAATACTAAAGACCTTAATGAACTTGTTGTTATTATTAACGATATAAATACAGGCAAGTATAGCGAGCTCAAGAAAAAACTATTACAAATCTATCGTAGTTCACTTGACTCGGCCAGGATAGACCAATTTATTAATAGCCTAAAAACTCCCCAATATTATATCACCTCTACATTCGGATCTGACACTAATGGTTATAACCCCGCGAATATTCCGGGAATGGGCTTCTACCTGAGACAGCCGCAATCTGCTGATGGAGCTAATGAAGATAGAGTATTACATAGAATCCCATTGAACATGAACAAACAGCAAAGCTACCCATCCGCGAATTATCAATTTGCCGGGAATCTGCCCTTTAATGTCGAATATGACAATAATACCAGCAAATCAGTTCAGCCAAAAGGCGCATATAAATGCGCAGGCGCGGCTGGGATCCAGAACCAGATATATACGCTTGGCAGCGTTTCTGAAGCTAATACAGAAGCAAACCCTTTAGTTAACAAACTGCCGTTAAAAACATTACTTCTGCACCCGCACCCAATAATGAGGCTGGCTGCTGTCGTCGGCGCAGGGCTGGCGATAGCCACAGCTTTTTATAGCTATAGCGTAGGCGAGTATACTGCCCTATGGTTTGGAATAACTTTTGCCAGGAATTTTTTAGCAGATATGATAGGTAGTAAGGGAATTAACCCAAGGAACTGGCAAATCAGAAATTTTGATTTAAAAAACGCTAGTAATGACCTGTTCTTTACCGGGCTATCCATTCCCATATTAAAACTTGTTGATTATGGTCTGAGTAATTTACTCGGGCCAAATCCAACCATGTTTGTAGAGTCTGCCAAATTCATCGGGTTATGTCTGGTCAATGGCGCATATATATTCTCACACAACCTGCTTCGAGGATTCCATCTGCAAACTTCCAGGTTCAACTTTTTCAGGTCCCTGCTTAGCGCAATCCCTGCTTCTATCGGGTACCAGATATGGGGTCCGGTAGTGCCGGTAGTTGTCCAGAACAAAATGTGGAGCGATTCTGTTGCCGGAGTAATAGAAGGCAGCATGAAATATCTCAAGTTCTGGAAAAATCGTAATCATGAATTCGAAAACCTGTTGGAAAAATTCTTTACAGAAACAGACATCAATAAGAAAAAAATTGCTCTTCTGGACATTATGTACATATGGTACAAAGCGCCGCTTGGAGCTGCAGCATTAAAAAAAGTAATCAGAAAAGTTGATTTTGAAAAGAGCAATGAGCTTGTTAAGTTCATGTTGCAAAATAATATTTTTACAGTCTTTGATGACCCGGACCTGAACCCTAAATACCAGAAGATTAAAGAAATTTTAAAGAGCAAGTATTCGGATTTCAAGAAACACTTATGAAAAATAAAGTAATCCTAACATTTCATCCAGTATAGTATCCGGACATTTGGTTAAGGCTGCATCGATAATTATTTGTGACGACATTTTGTTAGGATATAGCTTAAGATATACTTCTATAATCAATTCCGGGGCGCATTTTTCTATGGCTAACAAAATCATTTCTTCAGTCCTATTAGGAGGAAGTATCAGGTCGAATATTTCCGGGACCTCATCCGGCCAGCATACCTTAAGCATATATTCGGATACTTCAATCCCTCTATTATGCTCAAGCAACGCTGCAAAAAAAATTGGCGCTAACCCTTTTCCATAGGTCTTCTGCGAAACAGGAGCAGCTTTATGCCTTATCTTTTCTTTCACTTCATTCAATACGTTCAGCCATTCGAGCTTGAATTGCCCTAACATATTAATGTTATCTACATTGCTAACATTCAACATCTGTTTTTCTCCTTGTAACAATTTTTCTATTTAGAATTTTAGAGCGGAATTATTAATTAATGATGAAAAATCTGTTAAAAGTTGATCAATTATTGTGTATTTCGTTAAAATTTCTATTCGATTATCATTTTGTTCCATCCCAGTTACGGAATTTGAAAAAAAATTATCCAAGGTTAACACAAAACTAATAAAAAAAATATTTAAACTTTATTATTTGCAAGTATTCTTAGATATAAAAAAAAATGGAGGAAAGAATATGGCAGTTAAGAATGTTAATATAAGCGGTACAATAGATTATGCAGATTCCAAAGCAACCCTTTATATGAACGGGACAGTCTGGGAAATTGCTAAAGAGGTGCTGGAATCTAATAATATACCTGTAACAATTGGAAATATTAAATATCTGTCGTTGTGGTTGGCGAATATAAATGGTATTTACGATTTTACGAAATTACAAATTAATCAAGATCTAAAGCTGCCGACTCGAGCTGAGCTAAAGGGAGTGAATGGACTTTTTGATAATGATGGTAACCTTAATAAAAAATACGTGCTAATTCTAACTAAAATCGAGGAAAGTATCGGAAATTTTGTAAACGGAAAAAGAATTCTACCGATAAAAGGTTTTGAATTCGTTAACAAGCAAAATGGAATCGTTGATTTTAGTAAGGTAGAAGCAAAGACACTCTACGATGTTCTGAATACCTTGAATGCAAATGGGAAAAATGTCTATGACAATTTGAAAACTCCAGTGTCCGACACAACAGGGAACAATAATAAATATGATAGTGATGCCCAAGATAAATCGGTAACAATGTCTTCTGCGGACCAAGTCGAAACAGGTAAAAAACCTGCAGATGAATTAAATAATGGCAAATTTGAGATAATCGGTAATAGTAACCTAAGTGAATACAGAGCAATTCTGGGTAAAGATGGAAATGATTGGCTGGTTTCAAAGAAAGTTCTTGAAGACAACTCAATACAAGCTATTGGACAAAATATAATATACTTATCTTTGTGGATAGCCAACGTAAATGGCATTTATGATTTCACCAAGTTAAAAGCCGGACAAGAATTGATATTGCCGTCCAAAAGTGAACTGCAAGGCGATCACGGTCTTTTCGATAATAAAGGTAAAGTAAACAAAAAATATGAGGAACTGCTTAATACTATCGATGAATACGTTGGAGATTTTGAAGGTGGCACCAGGAAAGCTCCAGATAAAGTATTTGATATTATGGAAAAGCAAAATGGAATTATTTCTGAATGCAGTTTTCAAGGCAAAACCTTATCGGAAATTATAACGGAAGCTGAAAAAAAAACTGAATGGCAGGAGGATACTTCTGTAGTTCCTGAAGATACAAGCACTGTAGATACCTACGATTATGCTCCAGCTCCCTCTTCGAAAAAAACGATTGATCAGCCGGTCACTCCTGACGCTTTCATAAAAAAAGGCGAAATCAATGATCAAGAGTCGGCGGAGATACGGGATATTTTGCAAAAACAAGGATATCTGGATTCCAAATATAAGATCAATGATGCATTTAATGCGGATGAAAAACTAGATAACATATCTCTGGGACCTAAGTATGATAAGGTTAAGAACAATGTTTCGAGTGTTTTAGTAAATAATTATCAACCGAATGGATGGGGCGATAAATTAGTGCGATGGTCTAAGAACACATGGAAGTGGCTATGGGGAAATAAACCAAGTAAGCCGGCTCCGACTTTAACGCTGCCGCTGTCAAACCAGAATGACAATAATGCATCTCCCTCAGCTCCGGCTAAGGCGGACATCGAAAGCCATTAATCTGTCAGTTAAATAAAAAAAGCTAAATACCTGCCTCAGCTTTATACAATGAATCAGGTATTTATTGATAAGTATAGATTTATCTGAGCAAATCGTAAATCTTTTATCCAAAAAAACACAGAAATTTGAGAAAAATTATCTGGGTGAATCTTAACAGAAACTTAATTTTGATCAATAAGCGCTCTTAACGAAAATAGTTTATTGTTAATTAGAGGAATGAGAATAAGGTATAAATAAGAAGGAGGTGGTTGATATTATTATTTTTCTTTTAACAGTAATAACGATAAGAGTTGTAGCGGATTATTACGAACAGCTCAGTTGCTGATTATCAAAGATTTTTTTCCTGAATTCAAAAGAAATGCCCCCTCTACAATCCCATATTTCAATATTCAGTCTCATCGATCAAGAACAGATCTGATCAGTTTTTGAATCGATTTTATTATTGGTTTGCAGGTTTTGGCAGAAGAGGTAGCTGAGCATGATCTTCTGGTAACAAGACTTTTATATTTGTTGTAGGGACTTCATTATGGTCTTTCATCAGTTTATAGATTTGGAATTTTGACCAGAACATTAGAGCCCCGCCTATTCCCGAGGCAACAAACCATAGCGGGTACTTTAACCCAGAACTGTTTCCAATGTTTGTCAGTGCATGAAATACCAAAAATGATCCGGCGCCATAAATGAGTTCTCCTGAACCATATTCTATAGCGTTTACTGTATTTTTCATGTTCAGCTGATATTGTTTTGTTTGCTTTGACCCTATAGAAAACTTGAGGCTAGACCAGAGTCCATCCGCATAAATCTGGTTAAATTTATCAAGAAACTTATAGGTTCCCATGGCTAATAAGCAAGAGAGGATAGACCCTGTTCTAAATGAATACAATCCTCCGGCGATTAAGGTCGCTGACATTCCAAGGTCGATCAATCCTGACCATATGAGCTTTTTACAATAGTTCATTTGGTGCTGGGCATCAGCTGTTCCCATTCTTGTTCGCATTTCAGCATTATCTCGGTTATTGGCGGCAATCGTACTGGTTATTGCTAGAGATACAGATTCTAGCAGTACTAATCCGATGAAGGCGTTCATGGTATACGATTGATTTTCTTTCCCAATCCAATCTAGCATCGCAAGATAGGACCCGGTGATTATGGAATCTCCAAAATCTATTTTTAATTTTTTTAATAATCCTTTTCTATAAAAGAGATCTTGTGTCATCTCTTTATAAACACTAACTTTTTTTGCAAAAGAGAACGGATACAATTCTTTAGGCGTTGCTATTGTTTTATAATAAATAATAACTACCATACTCCCCCTCTTCCAATCAGGTTTACTTTGTTTATCGTGTAAATATTATTATTGTTGCAGAATTTTCTTACTCCATTTTTTACTCCATCGTGAGGTATCGGTGATGATAACTTCCATAAATTTTATTATCTGCTTTTTAGGAAAAATATTAACACAAACTTAACAATTAATTTATTTTTGCTTAACGGGAAAAAAATATTATTAATAAATAAGCGACTAAAAAAGTAGGCTTTATTGAAAATTTACATTAATAAAATAATGTGCGATATATAGCTCGACAGACATTGCTTATAACAATTTCTGCTGTTTATGATTCATTTGAATATATGCCGAATAAAAGAAAAGGAGACAATGATGGGTATAAAGAAGCTTCTGGTTATGGTAGGTGTGTTTTTCTCCCTCGCAAGTTTTGGTTACGGCGCAACGAATGAGCTGCTTGGTGCGGGTGCGACGTTTCCGTATCCATTATACTCGAAAATGTTCGATATATACTCTTCTTCAAAAGGAATTAAGGTTAATTATCAATCAATAGGGTCCGGCGGCGGAATTAGACAGCTCAAGAACAAGACTGTCGATTTTGGCGGTTCCGATGCTTTTCTCTCAGATGCCGAATTGAAAGACATGCCGGGAAAAGTTCTGCATGTGCCTACCTGTTTAGGCGGAGTTGCTTTGACCTATGAACTTCCCGGTAAACCTGAACTCAAATTTACTCCGGTAATTATCGAAGGAATATTTTTAGGAAAGATTAATAAATGGAATGATCCGCTTATACAAAAAGTGAATCCGGGCATAAAGCTGCCTAATATTGCTATTGCTGTTGTGCATCGCTCGGACGGAAGCGGGACTACTGCAATTTTTACTGATTATTTAGGGAAAGTTAGTAGCGCATGGAAAACCAAGGTTGGTGTAGGTAAGTCCGTTAACTGGCCGATAGGACTCGGAGGAAAAGGTAACGCAGGCGTAGCCGGACTTATTAGACAGGTTCCTGGCAGCATTGGCTATGTTGAATACTCCTATGCATTTCAGAATAAGTTGCCGATAGGTAAAGTGCAGAACTCCAGCGGCAGTTTCATTGCACCGTCGATTGAGAGCGTAAGTGTAGCAGCCGATACCAAGATGCCTGACGATACGAGAATATCCATTACTAACACTGCAGCTAAGAATGGCTATCCTATTGCTGGATTCACCTGGATACTGGTATACGCAGAACAGAATTATGAGGGCAGATCAGCTGCGAAAGCGCAAGAAACCTCGAAACTACTCTGGTGGATGATCCACGAAGGACAGCAGTATACGAAGCCCCTCGATTATTCTCCGCTATCCAAGTCAGCGCTATTGAAGGCAGAAAATGTGCTTAAAACAATGACCTATAACGGGAAGAAGTTGTTATAAATTAGCATTGTTAGTCCCCTTTATGGGATTCAGGTGCCATAATAGACAAATTGCTTATAATTATGATACTAAGGAAAACGATATGGCTAACGGTCAGTTGCTAGAAGGAAAATCAATAATGGAAAAAGCTAAGGTAAATAAAAACATAACGGGTAATCCTGATGGTGTGTTCCGAGGAATACTTTACATCGCGGCAATATTTATGGTTGTTTTGCTATTAGCTATTTTCGTTACGCTTCTGGTCCAGTCGATGCCTTCGATCAGGAAGCTGGGACTGTCATTTTTTTATAACCAGATCTGGGACCCGGTATCTGGCGAATTTGGAGCGTTGCCATTTTTCGTAGGAACTCTTCTTACCTCCTTTTTAGCCCTTTTAATTTCTGTCCCGTTTTCACTTTCAATATCGATTTTTCTTGGAGAATACTATAAAGAAGGATTTGTTTCGGGTCTACTTAGGAGCGCGATTGAGCTATTAGCAGGAATCCCGTCGGTAATCTACGGGTTTTGGGGGTTATTTGTACTGGTTCCGGTAGTTCGCGCATTGGAAATAAAGCTCGGTGTCTTACCCTATGGCGTTGGAATATTTACTGCGGCCTTGATTTTGGCGATAATGATTGTCCCTTACTCTTCAGCATTAGCCCGTGAGGTTATTAATCTCGTTCCGACTGATCTGAAAGAAGCGGCATTGTCTCTGGGGGCAACCAAATTCGAAGTTATTCGATATGTTGTTATTCCATATGCCCGTTCAGGTATTTTGGCGGGGCTGTTATTGTCACTGGGAAGGGCTCTCGGCGAGACGATGGCTGTTACCATGGTAATCGGGAATGCTAATTATCTCCCTACTTCCATCTTTGCCTCTGCCAATACAATGGCGAGTGCAATCGCGAATGAATTCGCAGAAGCGGCAGACAACTTATATTTGGCAAGTCTGGTAGAAATGGCGCTCCTGCTCTTTATTGTAACGATGATAATTAACATTATTGGGAAATATATTATTAAGAAGTTTAGTGTCGAGGTATAGTATGATGAAAAATGGCGTAAATAGTCGATTAGTAAAAGACAAGATATTTTTATCAATTGTAATATTTTTCTCTTTTTTGTCAATTTTGCCTTTGCTGTTTATCCTTTTTTACATTGTTAAAAATGGATTCGGGGTCCTGAGCCTGGATTTCATTACTCAGTTGCCTAAGCCCGTAGGTGAGACCGGGGGCGGTATCTCGAATGCTATTATCGGAACATTTATTCTTATCGGTATAGCGAGCATTCTATCAATGCCTTTAGGTATCGGGATCGGTATTTATCTGGCTGAGAATAAGTCCGGGAAACTTCCCTATATAGTGAGATTATGTGCTGAGGTATTGCAGGGCATCCCCTCTATCGTTATTGGAATTATTGCCTGGATATGGATTGTCGTACAAATAGGTTCATTTTCGGCCTTGTCGGGAGGTATCGCACTTGGAATGCTAATGTTGCCGATTATTGTTCGATCTACAGAAGAGACTCTTAAGCTGATTCCCACATCATTGAAAGAAGCTTCGTTAGCGTTGGGGGTCCCCTATTACAGGACCATCCTTAAAGTCGTTTTGCCAACTGGAATAAGCGGCATAGTAACAGGGATTCTTCTTAGTATTTCACGAGTTGCCGGAGAGACGGCACCGCTATTATTTACTGCTTTTGGAAGCCCGTATATGAATACGAATATTATGAAACCGGTTAACTCATTACCGGCGCTCATATTTAATTATGCGACAAGTCCCTACGAGGATTGGCTTAGTGCCGCCTGGGGAGCTTCGCTTGTATTAGTTTTATTAGTATTAATACTAAATTTTATTGCAAAAGTGGTGACAAAAAAATGGAAAGTCCAGTTTTAACGATCAAAAATTTTTGTGCAGGATTTGGCGACCATCAAATATTGAAAGATATTAATATGTCGTTTCCTACCAATATGGTTACGGCAATCATGGGACCTTCCGGTTGCGGAAAAACGACACTTATCCGATGCATTAACCGGATGCACGAACTAACGCCGAACACGACCAGTTCCGGGCATATATTGTTGCATGATGAAGACCTCTACGAACTTAACCCTATCAATGTAAGGAGAAAGATCGGGATGGTATTTCAGCGTCCCAATCCTTTTCCTACCATGAGTATTTATGACAATGTCATCGCCGGCTATAAATTGAACGGTATAAAAATAAATAAGATCGATAAAGATAGGATCGTTGAAGAATCGCTTAAGAAAGCTGCCCTTTGGGAGGAAGTAAAAGATTTCCTTCACAAAAAAGGAACATTTTTGTCAGGTGGTCAGCAACAGCGATTATGCATTGCACGAGCGCTTGCCATGAACCCTGACGTGCTGCTTCTTGACGAGCCGACATCGGCATTAGACCCGAAAGCAACTGCGCATATCGAAGAATTGATCTCAGAGCTCAATACTATGGTAACGATTATTCTTGTTACTCACAATATTGCCCAGGCTGCGAGAATATCCGACTATACAGCCTTTTTGTTTTTAGGGGAGCTCGTAGAATTCGGTACAACCCAGAAGTTATTTACTGTGCCTGAAGACAAGAGAACAGAAGAATATTTGTCAGGGAAGTTTGGCTAGTAAATAGATTTTTATGTTATAATATATTACTATTTATTTGGTAATCGGCTATAGGAGGAAGTAATGTTAAACGATAGGATCACATCATTAAAAAAAGAACTCATTGAATATGCCACTCTGGTAGAATCAATGATCGAAAAAGGAATTAAAGGCCTGGTTAATAAGGACAAAGATGTTTTAACGGAAATAATAGAAGAAAATGAGACTAAGGCCAATAATTTTGAGCTGGAGTTAGACGAAATATGTACTACCTTGATTGCTCAATATGAACCGCGAGCAAGGGATTTGAGAACTATTCTTATGGTCTTAAAGATGAACAACGATCTTGAACGTATGGCCGATCATGCGGTCAATATAGCTGAAAGCGCGTTATATCTCATTGAGAGACCGGTCATTAAGCCTTATATGGATATCCCAAGGATGGGAGAGATCACGACAACCATGCTGCGTAACAGTATCGATTCCTTTATTAATGAAAATGCGGAATTGGCACGACAGGTGTGCGAAACGGACATCGACGTTGATAACCTTCGCAGCCAGATTATGAGGGAACTTATTACCTATATGACCTCGGATAACACTACCATCGAGCGTGCTCTGCATTTATTGCGGATTTCCAGCAATTTGGAGCGTATTGCCGATCTTTCAACCAATATTTGTGAAGATATCGTTTTCATGGTAAAGGGTAAGATAATTAAGCATCACAAAGACGAGATTTAGCGAGGATGGCTACTTTGGGTTTCCTTAAATTCACAGTTCAAAAGTTATTTTTTTGATGAGCTGGATGTTCTCTGGGGTAACGTTAGCTAGATATGGTAATATCTCAAACACTTCAAGATAAGCCCTTTTTTAATGCCATCTCGTAATTTACATTGATAGACTCTGCTGGCTTAAAGATCGTTCCGTCGTTTCTCTGTATAAGGTAGACCATAACCTCCCTATGTCCACGTCGTCTCATGTTTACTAGTTCGTGAATATGTTTCAAGCCTCTTGTTGTTACTGTATCCGGGAATTTATAGAATCCGTTACTTTCCACCAACGTGACATTTATTTTATCAAATAACTTAGTTGAAAATATTCTCAATCTATCGCAAAATGCTTCATAGGAAATTATAATAATTTAGGAGGAATTAAATGCGTAAATACTCAATGCCCGATTGGTTTTTTTTCATCCTGCTTGTTATTTTAACACTAGCTTTCTATCGAGTGATCTCTCCCTTTATCATTGATGTTCTCATCGGATCGATACTCGCTAATCAGTTCTGGGGAGTTTTCAAATGGCTTCAGAAAAAATTCAAGAACAATAAAAGTGCTGCTTCTGTTATGACTGTGGCCATAACGTTCCTGGTGATTGTCGTTCCTCTTTTTGTTGTTGGCTATATAGTTTCTACTGAAGCAATTCACGCGTTTTCTACGGTTAAAGAAAGATTGCCAGAAATTCAGCAATCCCTATCTTCCGAAGGGCTGAGGCAGCGAACACAACAAATTCCAGTACTTAGACAAGGGGTTGACTTAATGTATAAGTATAACCTCCAACAAAAGGTATCAGAGGGGATTCCTCAGCTTGCTAATTATATGCTGGGCTTTTTACAAAGTACACTTTCTAATATATATTATGTCGTTTTTCATTTTTTTATTATATTATTATTGCTTTACTTTTTGTTTGTTGACGGGGAAGCTTTGTTAATAAAAATTAGAAACATTAGTCCTCTTAATGATGAAGATGAAGATGAGCTGTTGCAAGAGACTGTTAGGGTAACAGATGGGACGATAAAAGGTGCATTTATTATAAGTTTGATTGAAGCTGTTATTGGGAGCATCGTTTTTTTTGTTTTTGGCATACCTTCAGTTGCGTTCTGGGGTGTGGTTATGTTTGTTGCTGCTATCATCCCAGCAGGTGGCTCTGGCCTCGTCTATGTGCCGGTTGGGATTTTTCAGATTATTATTGGTCATTATATATCAGGAATAGGTCTTATTATCCTATCTCTAGTTATTCCCAATTTTATACAGAATATTGTCAAACCAAAATTGCTTGGAAATAGAATCGGGCTTAACCCGGCACTGATTTTATTAACCACTATTGGCGGGCTTATATGGTTTGGATTAATAGGCTTCTTAATCGGGCCGCTTATTGGATCTTTATTCATCGCCGTATGGAATCAATTCGGACGAAGATATAAAGATGAGTCAGAGAAAAATAATAATGGATAAAGATATGCAGTTTTTTATACGGAAAGGGCTTTGTATATTCTATGGCAAAATTGAAATTAGACCTTCATGATATCTATAACAAAGGCTCCATGATTGATGCGGAATTGAACCGCATTATCGATGAAGCTATAGAAAAAAAGATAAGCCTCATTGAAATTATCCCTGGAAAAGGAAGCGGACAACTAAAGAAATCAGTATTGAGGTTTCTCAATCTCCCCCATATCAAAAGGCTCTATCACCGGATCGACAAAGACAGCAAAAATTTCGGCAGAATATTTGTTCATTTCAAGCATTGATTTTACTAACTTAGATTATTTCAGGGTAACAGATATGGAAACCGGCAAATCACCTGCTACACAGGTCGTTCAAATAATAGTAGCGAATATTAAAAAATAATATATAATGGCATCGATTAAGAACCTCATTTATGTGGCAATTATGATGTAATTATCGGAAGAGAGTTTTTCCGTGGATAAAGTTAAAGTTTTTCTTTTGGTTTAAACAATGGATGCTATCAGGCGGGTATTAAATCAAACCATAGAGAGAATTATATATCAGTAGTAATTATTTCAATCATTTTTGTAACCGAAGGGGGTGGGAGTATGAGTAAATGGCTAAGCTATTCCTATATACTGGTTTTTCTTTGCTTTGTTTGCACTGGTGCATGGACGGAAGAACGGGATATCGTAAAGTTTGGGAAAGATGTTGTCGTTAAAGAGGGTACTACACTTAACAACGTTGTGGTTATTGGCGGGCACATTACGCTGAATGGTTCAGTAAAAGAAAGTGCAGTCGCAGTTGGCGGATCAATTGCGCTGGGGCCAAAGGCGGTAATAGGGAAAGACATTGTTTCAGTCGGCGGTATCATTGAAAGAGCTTCTGGTTCAAAGATAGTTGGGAAGATTGTAGAAGTGGATGTACCGGGGATGGCTTCGAATCACAAAAATTGGTATGGTTGGCTTTGGGGGTTAGGCATATTTTCGCTTGTTACTTTTATCGGGTTTATCGCCTTGGCTTTAATGATAATTGCACTTTTTTCCCGTCAAATTAGCGAAATATCCTTGCTTGTCGAGTCCAGTCCCAGGGAATCCTTCTTGTACGGGGTTTTGGGGATTATTTTAATAATGCCGCTTACGTTAATGTTAATTATATCTATTATCGGCATTTTTCTGGTCCCCTTAGAGTTGTTGTTAATCGTAGCTGTTTTTGTCACTGGGTATATAGCCGTTGCTGCGCTCATCGGAAAGAAGGTTCTCGTAACATTTAATATGAAAAGTCGGGCAATTATCTGGGAAGCGTTGTTGGGACTCATAATTCTCTGGCTCGTTGGATTAGTTCCTGTGTTCGGTTGGTTTGTTAAGGCTCTGGCCTGGATTTTTGGTTTTGGTGGGATTATAGAATTATTTTTACGCAGGAGAAAACGCAACCCAGCCTGAACGAGATTGCAGGTGCCTTCGTCAATCAGGGTTACTGATTTTTATTGCTTAGCATGTGAAGTCGCTTAGATTGATTTTAATGAGGAATTTTTTTATGAAGACCGAGCGAGAGTTCAGCACGTTTTATTACGAAAGTTTGAATAAAGAGATCCTGGTATTCGAGAGAATGCGAAGTGCTCTTGTTCGCAATATAGTTTTTCTTCTTGTAATTCTAATGGGCTTGCTGGGTGTATCTTTCTGGCTTGTTTTGAATGCCAAATTGTTTCTTGTAGCCGCTTTTTTCCCGTTTTTGATGAGTATAATCGCGATACCATTTTTATACTCAATTATTTCGAGTGCAAATTATGCGTCCGGATATAAAGATAAAATGATGAGCCGCATAAGTAGCTTCGTAGACGAAAACCTCACCTATAGAATAAATAGATCGATAGACATCAAAACTTTTCGACAGTGGGGACTTTTCTCGAAGCATGTTGCCTGTTTGAAAGGTCTCGGATTGGTTAACGGAACTATTAACGATTGTCAGTTAGAGCTCTCGGAAATTTATACGCCGAATAAATCTGGCCCGATGGATGGCGAAGACCGCGCGGCAGTGTGTCTCTCGCTATTCAAGGGTGGCTTTTTTTCGATAGACTGTGCCCGAGTGTTCGAAAGCGAAATATCCATGGGTATTAGGGAACGAGTTTCCGACTATGCGGCAGCATCCAAGAAAAAAATAAATATTTCTTTCAGCGGGTCAAAAATGTATATCGCAATTTCTTATAATAGAGAACTTTTTGCGGCAAGAGTTTTCCATCGGTTATCAGATTTTGATCAAGCCTTGGAATATTTCAATGATACCTCTTTTATTGTCAATATAATTAAATATGTAAAAAAAGTAGCAGATTAAAATTAAACTGCTTCCCGGCGAAGGTTCGACAAAGGCTGTATATTTTGAACAAGCTCGACTAGTTTTAGGGTGTAAAAAATTATATTTTCAAGATATAGATCCGAATAATTTCGTAAGTCCCCTTATTAATAAAGAATATCCGAATAAAGATTATCATCGAATGTATATTGACGAAATCGTGAAATGTCTTACGAAGTAAGCTATTAGACAATTCAGGATCAAGTATATGGTAAGTCCCGTTATTGGCTAATACACCTATCTGGTAAGGAGGATAAGTAGTGCTATCCACGGCATAAGCGGAAGTATTGTGCTGAGCCCTAGCACAATTGCCAAAAGGTCTTTTATATTAAGCTTGATGGCATAATGAATAGTAATGATAATCAGTGCCAGTTTTGAAAGGATCGTTATGAATATCGCAAGGCTGCTGGTCATTGCTAAATTGCCGGTATAGGCAGCAGCGTTAATAAGGAAGAACGGGATTATCAGCATCAAAAACCAGAGTACGTAATTCTTTTTATAATGAAATTTCGATCGTTTGGACCTGATAGTCATTATTGTTCCCCCCTTTCATGTAGAGGTTATAATAACCATATCTTTGGAAATGTCAAAAAGAAAATATTATGAGAATAATCGTGATTCCGTCTTTATAAAGAAGACATATCCGATATAATATCCGATAGCAATCCCAGCTAAAACATCGCTCAGATAATGCTGCCCAACATATATTCGGCTAATTGAATGGATAATAAATGGGGTTAAAGCAAAGAACATGTCATACTTCCATAATTTCCATAAAAACGGAACCATAACAAAATATATTCCCGCAACGCTTGGAAAAGAACTTCCCCAATGGAGCCAGCCTAGAAATGTTATGTTGAGGCTTTCGTATGGGCGTGGACGCATAAAAATAGCTTTACATATAACAATTATTAATAAAGCTAAAGACATGCATAGCCAAATGGTAGCTATCAAATTAAGACCATTTTTATACCTGTAAAGGAAGATAGAAATTAATCCCATTGTCATAATAGTAGTAACGAGGCTTGAAAAACCTATCATAAAGTCACTGGCTTTTATGACTCTTTTCAGCATAAAGAACTTGGATACGCTTACATCTAAAAATAAGTATGAAAAGATAGCCAAAAGAGCAAGTACCAGTATTATTTTTATATGATTATCCCTGTGCGCTAGCTTGGCATCATATAACTCGTGGATTTTTAAGTAGCCCTTATATATCAGTGTTTTTAATTTCATAAAAACTTTCTTTATCGCTGCTTAGTAATTCTATATAATAATCTCAATGTATTCAAGTGGATATAATTTTTGTTATGTGATTATATACAACAAAACCCTGCTTAAAAATAAGCGGGGTTTTGTTTGGTATAAGTTACATGTTTCTAAAGTGAAAGTATGTGCTCAATAAGCTCTTTAGTTTTTTCGTCTTTTATATAATAGAATATTTCGACTCCATTTCTTCTCGAGTCTAAAATTCCACTCGTTTTTAATAGTGAAAGGTGCTGTGATACTGCCGATTGAGGTATCTTTAGCAATTTTTGAATCGTGGATACATTGAACCCATCTTTCGCCGGAATCAAATCTTCTAAAATTTGCAAACGCGCCGGGTGGCTCATTGCTTTAATTGTATTAGCGATTTTAAAAGTTTTCTTTTTTACAACCATACCCAAACATCTCCTTTTATAAAATATTTTATTATATTATAACACATTTAAACAAATCTATATAATTTAAATAGATTATTTAAATTATAACCTTCTTTTTCTTCTGATTTTTTAGCATAAATCCCATGTGCCTTCTAATCAAATAACATATTTAGTTTCTTATATAAAAATTTTTATCAACTTATAATTTTTAATATTAACGGAAAATAATAAATAAATTAATCAGTATTATTCCTGATTTTTAACTTCGTAAAGCCTGATATTGAGGGATATATTTGATGAAGTAATATGTTAAATCTCTTTTCATAGTTAATATAATACAAGTTAAAGAAAAATTCTAGTAGCTTAGTTTTGCATCGTGGTGCGAAATGTGTAGAGGCCTTGGAAAGATAATTCGCAGGTTGGGGGGGCGGGATATTATGCGCTTTGCCTGACAAATCCTGTGTGGTATTATAGGCGTGTACCAAAAAGAATTGCTCTTTTATTTAAGGTTAGCATCATTATTAGAAGGTAAACAGAAGAAATATATGAGAATTCGTATTAATGAATTTACACTAGAAGCAATTTCAGAGGCATTGGAAGATTATGGCTTTGAGGGCGAGTGCATATATAATGAAGGAGATGCTGAGGGCGTTTTCAAAGTAAAAGGCGGTAGTTATCGTTTCAAGTGTATTTTTGAGAATAACGAGATCGAGCTGACTGAGCTGGTTATTGATATTGAGGGATTTATTGGTGGGACATTGAATTAAAATATGGATATTGAAATTTTTTACAAAATTATTGGAGTAATGGCTGCAGTACTCACCTCAAGCGGGTTGATTCCTCAAGCAATAAAAGGGCTTAAGACTAAGAGCCTTGAAGATGTTTCGACTGGAATGCTTATTATCCTGGTATGCGGAACATTTCTCTGGTTTGTCTATGGGTTGCATAAAGGTGATTTCATTATAATTGGGGCGAATATCGTTACCTGTAGTTTTGCCTTAATCATCTTATTGCTTAAATATGTTTATAATTCAAAAAAGAATACCATTTAACTAATATGATACTTTATTATTATAGCTAGTGTTGAGACAAGCTAATTGCAATTTAAATGATCGATAAAGTGCTTGAATGTTTTTTCTGTTCTAACTATAAATAAAATATCAAAAACCTACTGGCTGTATCGAGATCAAACATCTGGATAATAACTGACAGTATATAATGCGATTCCGTTAATGCAAAGGGGCATTATGAAAAATAAGAAAACAGTTATCAGTATCTGTATTATCGTTCTCTTTATAGGTTCCATAATATTGTTTAATTCTTTCATCGGAAAAGGTCAGTCTTCCCGGCCACTTAATATTCTGCTAAATAACATTAATAATAATCCCAACGATTATAGGTCCTTTAAAAATATTGGAAATATTTATTTTAGCGAAGGAAATCTGGATGAGGCCTTGCGTTATTACAGCTTGGCGTTAGGGATCAATCCGGGATTTAGTGATGTCTATAATAATATAGGACTAGTCTATTTGAAAAAAAAAGAATATGACCGGGCAATAGAGTATATCGGGAAAGCTGTGGATTTAACTCCACAGGGAAGCGATTCCTATAATAATATGGCCATGATATATGTGGCCAAGAAGGATTTTCCTAAAGCATTGGAATTTTTTAATAAAAGTATAGAAATAGATAGTAATAATTTTATTGCGTTAAAAAATATGGGTATCCTATACAAAGATATGGGCGAATCTTCAAAAGCAGTAAATGTATGGGAAAAGGCATTACAAATAAACAATGATCATGAGGTTGTTGAAAATTTAAGATCATTAAAAGAAAAAAGCAGCACTAATTGATTCTGTTGTAATCAAAAGGGCTTTATGTTAGGATAAACAATGTTTAGAACTTAAAGGGTTTAAGGCATGCCTGAAATATCACGAGACTTTAGATCTGTTACTCCTATTCAAAACTATAACCCTAAGCCTATGGGAGGGGCAGAATATAGTAATATTGTAATGCGTTGTGAAGATTGTCCTGCTGCTGAAGTATGTAAGAAAATAGGTAATTTTCGGGCTTCATGTGATCCAAAAGGTGGAAAGCGTTTGTCACAACAGGAATTTGCGGAGAAATGTGCTGCAGGAACAAACATTCTTCTCTGGCGTTTACTTGAAGTGCTTTCGAGAGAAAGGTAAAAAAAGCTATGTGTGGAATATTTGGGTATCTAGGCAGTAAAGACTGCGTGGACATGATAATAGATGGTCTTAAGAAATTGGAATATCGTGGATATGATTCATCTGGAATTACGACTTTGCACGAAGGTAAGCTGAATGTTACAAAATGCGTTGGAAAAATTGTAGAACTTGAGAAAGTAATCTCAACCAGTACTATGCAGGGATGTATCGGGCTAGGACATACCCGATGGGCAACACACGGGGAAACAACTCATGATAATAGTCATCCGCATACGGATTGTTCGGGAGAAATTGTTCTCGTACATAATGGCATTATCGAGAATTATAGCCTCTTAAAATCCAAACTTATTGCTAAAGGGCACATATTTCGATCCGATACGGATACAGAAGTTCTTGCCCATCTCATTGAAGAAAGTTTCCAGGGAAATTTAGAGGAAGCTGTACTTGAATCGTTAAAGCAAGTTGAAGGGACATACGCCATTGGTGTTATCGCAAAGAAAGACCCCAATAAAATTGTAGTGGCAAAAAATGCTTCACCACTTATTATTGGCTGTGGAAAAAATGAATATTTCATTACTTCGGATATTTCCGCAATACTTAAGTACAATCGTGATGTGATCTATTTAGAGGATAAGGAGATCGCAATTATTTCTCCCGAAGGTATCGTTGTTAAAGATATTAAAGGAAAGACTCTGGTGAAAGAAATTGTAACTGTTATGATGGATGCTTCGACTGCAGAAAAAGAAGGCTATCCTCATTTTATGGCCAAAGAAATCCATGAACAGCCTCGGGCAGTAATGGAGACCTTTGCCGGAAGAAGTTTTATGAGGGAGGGAATGATTAACCTCTCGGGAATTAATCTTGAGAAAAAAGAATTAACCAAATTTAATCGGGTGGTAATAACAGCCTGTGGTACTTCACTGCATGCAGGATTAGTCGGGGAGTTTATGATCGAGAAGTTTGCGCATATTCCCGTAGAAGTAGAATACGCTGCTGAGTTCAGATATAGGAACCCGATCATTGATAATAAGACGTTGGTTATTGCCATAAGCCAGTCCGGAGAAACTGCAGATACTATTGCTGCAATAAAAGAGGCGAAACTTAAAGGAGCGAAAGTCCTTTCAGTTTGCAATGTAATGAACAGTACGGTGGCAAGAGAATCTGACGGTGTTATTTATACCAGAGCAGGTCTTGAGATAGGCGTTGCTTCCACGAAAGCATTTACTACTCAGATCGTGTTGCTTTATTTATTATCTATTTTTCTTGGTGAAATACGCTATATACTATCAAAAGATGAAGTGAAGTCTTTACTTAAAGAATTAGACCTGTTGCCTAGAAAAATTGAAAAAGTATTTAAAAACGAACACAAAATAATGAAAATTTGCAAGAAATTTTATACTACCAGGAATTTTCTCTATCTTGGGAGAGGTATCGGATTTCCAGTTGCGCTGGAAGGTGCTTTAAAATTAAAAGAGATATCGTATATTCATGCTGAAGGGTATTCGGCAGCAGAAATGAAACATGGCCCGATTGCTTTGATTGATGAATATATGCCTGTTGTTGTAATAGCGTTAAAAGGACGCAGCTACGAGAAGATTATGGGGAATATCGAGGAGGTTAAAGCAAGGCGTGGTGTTGTTATTGCTATTGCCACAGAAGGGGATAAACATATTGCTGAAAAGGTAAATGAAGTTGTTTATATTCCTGACACAATAGAGGAACTCTCTTCAATATTGTCCGTTATTCCTTTGCAAATATTAGCATATCACATTGCTGTAATGCGAGGGTGCAATGTCGATCAGCCAAGAAATTTAGCCAAAAGTGTTACTGTGGAATAAGCCTTGCCAAAAGTTTTCAAGCTTGGATGGATCTGGGCATGATATAATTGGCTTAGGGGAGAAAATTTATTGACACTATAGTTTCTTTGATGATATATTTTATGTGATTAGTATAAATATCTTAAATTTATCCTAGAAATTTTTAATTTTCATGTTAATTGTAAGAGTCTTAAGGAAGGGGTATATTCAATGGAACTTTTTTTTAAAAAATTAGTAGGAATGGCACTTGTTTTATCTATAGCGATTATCTGTGCAGTCTCAGTGACTGCTGCCCAAGTTACTGAAGTTAATATGTGGATTATGCCAAACAGTAACAAATCTCAGGCAGACCTTGAAGAAGTCTTAGCAAAATTCCATAGAGAACATAAAGACATAAAAGTAAGATTAACTATCCTTGACTGGGGTGCTGCATGGCCGAAAATTACCACAGCTGCTACTAGTGGAGATGTTCCGGATATCGTTCAGCTTGGTACAACGTGGGTGAGTTCAATATCAGCAATGGGAGCGTTAGAAGATTTTTCAGCTAGAGTTAACGAGATTGGCGGATCCTCAGCATTTCTTCCGTCCTCATGGAAAACTGCTAGTGTAGAGGGCTCTGACAAAATTACAGCAATCCCATGGTTTGTAGACGCTCGTGCTATGTTCTATAGAACGGATGTTTTCAAAAAACTTAAAATTAAACCTTCGGACATCGATACATGGGAAGGATTAGAATTGGCGTTACAAAAGATTAAAGATGCTAATCTTGTTATTGATGGTGTTAAGGTAAATCCTCTTGGCTTTACTGGAAAAAACGACTGGAATGTAATTCATAATCTGGCTCCATGGATATGGGGTGCAGGAGGAGAATTCTTAACAAAAGATAATAAAGCTTCTGCAATTGATTCTGATGAAGTAGTAAATGGACTTAGCTATTATTTGGGATTAGTTAGGAAAGGCTTTGTTCCTCTCGATTGCTTAGAGCAGAATACTGCACAAGTGAGTACCGGTTTCGATAATGGTCAATATGCTATAGTATTTGATGGCCCTTATAAAATAAAGTCGTTGACCACACCTTCTCAACGAGGTGGCGCCCTTGATACAATAGCGGCAAAAAGGTTTGGGATTTTGCCCTACCCAAAGGGACCTGAAGGACAATATACTTTTATAGGCGGAAATGATTTGGGAATTTTTAAGGCGAGCAAAAAGAAAGATGCTGCGTGGGAAGTAGTAAAATATTTATCTTCACCTGAAGCACAACTCCATTATGCTAAGTTGACGGGGTACTTGCCGGCAACTAAAAAAGCACTTGCTGATCCTTACTTTACTAAGGATATTAATCGTAAGGTTTATGTTGAAGTAGTAAAGAATGGGAAGACTTATCCTACGATACCAGCATGGGGATTACTTGAAAATGTGCTGATAAGAAGATTCGGAGTAATGTGGGATCATTTGTTGGGTTCAATAAGAAAATAATAATATTGCTGATAATCATCATCATATAATTTCGTTCGAGTAAAAGGGAGTTAAGTATGAAAATATTTATTAAATATACTTTAGTAGCTATGATATTCTCGCTTTTATTAACCGGGTGTGCCCAGAAAAAAGAATCAGTGCCAAAAACTTATGGCAAAGTTGAATTGAAAACTGAAATGGGACTTGCGGCAAAAGAAGTAAATTCAGTGTTAGGCGAGTGTAAATAAATGAGTGCACAAAGCCTAGTAATTAAAATTAAAAAAAATAAATTTGCCTACTATTTTATAGCCCCTGCATTAATAGGTATGGTACTCCTTAACTTTATTCCCTTTATGCAGGGTTTTTATATGTCTTTTCTCAAGCTTAATCTTCATACGATGGACCGATATTTAAGTGCTCCGTTTGTTAATTGGGGAAACTATTATGACGTTCTTTTTAACCCTAATAGTCCAGTCAGAATAGGGTTAGGGCAAGCGGTTAGGAATACTCTTTATTATTCGGTTTTTGTAACAATCGGTCAGCTTGGCATGGGACTTATTGTTGCTTTGATGCTGAACCGTGATTTCAGAGGGCGGTCCGTAATAAGAACGCTATTTCTCTTCCCATGGATAGTTCCAACCTTCGTTACTGGATTACTCTGGGGTTTTATGTGGCAACAAGACATTGGAATAATTAATTATCTTCTTTATGATATTCCGCTTGTAAAAGCGTTGTTTTTTAATGTCTTTCATATACATGACATAATAAACATTATAAATGCGATAATAACGTTATTGATAAACGTTTTATTATTTCCTATTAGTTACACCCTCGGTTTGGTAGGGGTTGAGTTCAAATATGCTGTAGAGAATATATTCCCCTTGCTTCCTGCTTTTACTTCTGAAATAAAGCCTGCATGGTTGACCGGTCCAAATACTTTTTGGGCAATTGTAGTTCCGACTATATGGAGATTCTGGCCATTATCGATGTTAATGCTTTTAGCCGGACTGCAGAATATTCCTGATTCTCTTTATGAAGCTGCCAGTATCGATGGTGCCTCATCATGGAAGAAGTTTTGGCATATAACTGTACCGATGCTAAAATCCGTATGGGCTATACTCCTTATGTTTGGTATTATTTATAATGTTTATTCATTTAATATTGTAATTATGATGTTTGGTAATGGCGCTGGATTCCCGGGTGAGTGGGGGGATCTAATGATGACGAATATTTTTAGAAACTCTTTTCAGCAGTGGAACTTTGGTAATGGCGCAGCGATATCTATAATGTTTATGGCTTTTATGAGTATCGTTATTTATTATTGGCACAAATTCTATATTTCTTCCGAAGAGATTTATAGATAGAAGCAAGTTTACTATTTATCTAAAATAAAGAGGTTCTAAATGATTAACTCAGTTTCTTTAAAGAAAATAGTGTCACATTACACCATTAATACTATAATGGTTATCTTCCTTGTCGTGAACCTATTTCCGATATTTTGGATGATCTATAATTCCTTTAAAGGTAACACCGAGATCATGTCAGGCAATGTAGGTCTAAAAAAATCTGAGAACACGATAATTTACTTAAATAAAATCAATGGCAATTTATTTGTTGGAAGTTCTGACGGAGCTATTACGAAGATAAATGATAAGTCGAAAAAAATAGATTATTATTCCTTAAAATCATTGGCAACAAATTTTTGGGCTGATAAAGATTCTATATGGGTTGTTTCTTCTGATAAAGGACTTGTACAGTTATCGAATGAGAACCTAGGTGTTATAAAAAGAATCACGCTCCCCAATAAAGCATTACCGACGGTAGAGATGCTAAGAAATAAACCTTTTACAAAAGTTGTGGACGTAGCTCATATCGGACAGATAACGATTACCGGATCAGATCAGAAACTATGGATGGCAGCTGAAGGTGGAGATATCCGAACTGTAATGGAGTACGATAGAGATAGCGGTGCCTTCTCGTTCATTGACATCCCGGATCATTTTAAATTTGACCAAATTAAGTCTCTGCAATACGATAAACATAATAATTTATTATGGATTGGCACGGATGGAGTATTTATCAGGCACGATCTTAAAGATAAAGGTTTTACTTTTCTTACAGTTAACCTTGATTACATGCCTCCGGGTTCTCAAGGAATACGAATACTTTCTCCTAAAGAGGTATTGCTTCAAACAGCAACAGGTCTATACCTCATTGATTCGAAGTCCACTACTATTATTAAGAAATATTTCAAGGAAGATGATATTACCTCGGATCAGGAAATTAATTCATTAGATATATTTAAAGATAATTTTTATGTAGGAACTAATTCAGGATTAATAATTGTTAATAAAGTGAGCGGATTAAAAGAAAATAAGGAAGCACTTTTTTCAAGGATAATTAATGGACAGATACTTGATAAAAATGAAATGGAAGCAAGTGAGCTAAGGTCAACTTATACTGATGGGGCCTCCGTAATAATAGGTGCTAGTTCTGGAAGGGTAAGTGTTTATGATGCGGCAGTTAAAACCGTCATAGAAAAGGTACAATCCAGAGAAGGGCATGTGTTAATGTTCTCTAGCGGATGGAGAAATTATGTTGATATGTGGCCTAATGTAGACTTCTGGAAATATTTAAAGAATTCAGTTGTAATTTGTGGATTTACGATGATTATTGCTATGATTTTGGCGACAATGACTGCTTATGCACTTGTTAGATTTAAATTTCCCGGAGTGAAGCTGTTTAGCAACTCGATTCTTGTAACTCAAATGATACCTGCAATACTTTATTTGATTCCAATGTATATGCTTTTTAATATTATCAAAGATACTACTGCTGGGATGGAGTTTTTTAAAGCTCTTTTTGGCCCGGGTTTTAATGGAATTATGATAAAGGGCTCGTACCTCGGGTTAATATTTATTTATTCCGCATGGTTTTTACCTTTTAGTATTTGGATACTAAGGGGGTTTTTTGCAGCAATTCCGGTAGAACTTGAAGAGGCAGCAACAATCGACGGGTGCTCAAATATCGGAGTTTTCCTTCGAATTACTTTGCCATTGGCAATACCTGGAATAATTGCTACTGGTATTTTTATATTAATACAGGCTTGGGATGAGCTGATGTTTGCATGGATGTTAACGAGTGACGCAACTCAGACGCTTCCGGTCGGCATAAGGTTGTTTGTTGGGAATTTCCAGAATCGTTTTGATCTGATGATGGCAGCTGCGACAGTGGCTACAATACCTGTACTTATACTGTTTTTTGTTTTGCAGAAGCATATCGTCAGAGGGCTTACCGCTGGAGCTGTTAAAGGGTAATAGTTAAGCTTGGATTTTTTTTCATCTTTGATATTTTGTAATACAAGCTTAGTGGGATTGGAAAATACTCTATAGGTTTTGAAGGATAAACATTGAATGAAAAAATTAAGTATAATTAATGGTAGTATATTAATTATTCTTATTATTATAGCAACAAGTACGTACTTTGTTATTTCCAAAAAAAAACAAGAACAATTTTACGCCTTAATGCAATATAAAAAAGTTGCCCAAAAAGTCGTCCACGATAGCTGGAATCACTACAAAAATAACGAGAACTTTAAAGGAGATTGGTGGGCTGGCAGATTCGTGCACCCAAAGATGATCCTGGACAATGGTTGTCCTCTTGCATTTCCTGATGGTTCCGATGTCGATATGGATGGACTCTCGGATATTGATTGGGGCAATCCAACCAAACCTTATGAGTATACGGTTGTTTCCGAAGGAGCTTCGTATGTCATGCTCAGAGCTGTTTGGATGAGAGATAAACAAACTTTTGATAAAGTCTGGAAGTGGACTCATGATAATCTACAGAGGGCGAATGTTAAATACATTTATTATTGGAAAGATGTAAATAATCCCGAGAATGCTTGGAAGACTCCTGAGGAATTGAATCTTGACCGAGATAACTTGTTTTCTTGGAGATGGTTACCTACTATAGCCACTCGGGATGGGAAATCCCAGGATGGAGTTATTTATTATAAATGGCAGCCGCCTACTAAAGAACATAATCCGAATGATCCATGGCGAGATGGTTGGGATAATGCGACTGATGCTGATGCGGATATTGCATTAGCGCTAGTGTTTGCTGACAGTTTGTGGGGAAGTGCCGAGAAGGATTCTTATAATAATTACTCTGAACATGCGCGGGGAATTTTGAATGATTTATGGGATAAATGTACCGTTATAGGTGGAGGAGTCCGTTATATAGATGGAGGAAATAATGTAAAAAGTTTGGAGCCTGGTTATCTTTCTCCTTTCAGCTATAGAATATTTGATGATTTCGATCCAAAACATGATTGGATGCAGCTTGTAGATTCTTCCTATAGAATATTTAGAGATTCCCCTCGATTCCCTATGAATCCTATTGCGGATAAATTAGGAAAAATGCATCTGAATGATCCAAGAACAAAAAAACCTGCCCCAAATCTGATACCGGATTGGATAAATGTTGAGCAGGATGGTAGTCTTGCTGATGGTTCTCCACGAAATGAACCGGAATTTGGGACTGATAGCTTCAGAGCTTTATGGCGAATATCAGTAGATTATTTATGGAATAAGCCTGATCAGGCAAAAGAAGTGCTCTTCGCCTCAGGCCAGTCCAGCCCGATAAAATTCTTTAAATGGAGAATGAAGAATCCTCCCAAAGATATACCAGATCAAAAATATGATCTGAACGGTAAATTGAGTTCAGTCTTCTGGCATAACGGTGATGTGCCCTGGTTTGAACCTAATTATGAGCCTCCTGCCGATATACCGAATCGTAAGGATCGAAGCAATTGTTTCAGAGCCAATTGCGCTAATTATGGGGTATATCTGTCATATTTATATGCGGCTGAAGAGTTCGATTTTGCCAAGCAATTTTTGATGCCGCTAATCAATGAAGAACAAGATGGGTTTTCGAAGAGGCAATATATTATACCGGAAGACCAGCTTAAACAGGAGACTCCTGAACATCTTGCAATGAATACTCCTCTCGAAAAACGGGATTCAACTCATGACAACGGAATTCCTTACTCAAATGAACGGGGCGATGGCTGGTGGATAAAGAGCCAGTGGGGTGGATATTGGACTCAATGGGACCATAGTGACTGGAATAGCCAGAATGAGTACTTTAATAACATGTGGACATGGTTTGGTTTAGCTACCTATGCAGGTGTTGTTCAGAATCTCTATAAAGATCAGCAAAGAGAACCGAAAACCATTCAATCCATAAAAGTATATGAGGATGAAGCTTTAACAAAAGAACAAAAAGGACCTATTAATAGCGAATTTGTTTATGTGGTTGTTAAGGGCAAAGATGCGAATCGACGGCACCAAGACTATGTCAAGGTCAAAATATCAGCTAATGATCCGATTAAAGAGAATTATCCAATTACTCTTAAACTTACCGAAACTGCGAGAAATACCGGAGTTTTTGTTGCTAAACTAAGAGTTGGGATGGAGAGTAACAAAGCACTTGACCAGATTGGCGCTTCTCGTGGAAGCGATATTGATATTATTGTTGAAGGTAGCAAAAAGCACCAAATAAAAAGAACCGTCGGTGATTTATATATCTCTATGACACTGGAAGATTATTCTAATGGATCAATAGATGATGCTAATCCGACATCGTGGTGGACAGATTCTTATTTTCCAAGTTGTCCGAGCGATATATCTAATGAATCTAAAAAGTTTGGATATTATATTTGGGTTGATGCCTCTGACACGTGGCATATTGTCATGAAAACAACAACTAACAATATGCATACGTTTCAAGGTCAGATTTATTCCGATGGAGATTTCACCGATGTTAAAAATATTAATCTTGAAAAAGGGGATAGTGTTATAGGTCAGGGCAAGTCCATATCATTTTCTTGTATTGATAAAAGTGGAATGGATAGTTTCAGCTTTAAATGTAAAGGAAGCTACATAAAATTAGATGTAAAATTGGATGGATTATATGAGCCTAAGAGTGTATTTGTAGGCGCCCCCTTAAGCGCAGCATATGGTATGCCGTTTGTTTTAAAAACGAAAGGTGAGACCGGGACCTATTTACTTACCCCGACAAAGGAAAAGCTCGGATCAAGTAAATATAGCATGAAAGTTGAGAAGAAATACTCAGGAAAAGACTATCCATATTTTGGAATGGTGCTTTTTGATAAAGAAGCTAAAGACTGGTCTGGCAAGGATGAGTTTTCCATTTCTCTTTATTTAAAAGAAGATGTAGGCAATATCAGAGTTGACATCCAGGATTCAGCAGGAAATATCGCAATTTTAAATGGTTATAATCCTTGGGACCCAAATAAGGGCGAAGGCTGGTATGTTTGGCGTTCAAATACACTCAAAGGTACAGAAGTTAACCGAGATAATGTTGAACCAAGGGCAATAAAAGATAGAAAGTTTTGGAAGGGATGGAGTTTCGATCAGAATAAGACGGTAGAGGTGTCGAATAAGCTTAATTTACATGATATTGTTAATGTGCAAGTTTGTGTTGGACCTGCAGAAAACAAAGATTGTACTCTTTACATTGATAAGGTTTACCTGGAAACAAGTAATTATTATAAAGGAAAAAGTGATCCGAAAAATATTAAATATTTAGCGCTTTATAAGGATAAAGAGTTTCATATTCCTTTTTCTAAAGGTGAGACAATTAAACAAAATAGAGTTTATGTTGAATTAATAGGCAGAGATGGTAGTCCCTATACGGCAGACACTATATTAGTGAAAATTGATTCTTCGGATAAACATCCGAGATCAAGAGGCATTAAAATTCCCCTTGAAGAGACATCGGCTAATTCCGGTGTTTATCGGGGAGAATTAAAAATAGGGATACAGAGTTCAGAGAAACTGGGCCTCGTGGGCGCAAGTAGAGGGAGTATAATCCAGTTATATTCTCGCATAAATAAGTTCAAAAATATTAAGTATGAAATCGGTGATTTCCAGATAGAGACAGTGGTAGAGGATTTTGAGACGACACTTAGTAAACAGGCACCTGCAAGTTGGTGGACTGATGATCTCGATCCGTTACGAGGAGAACCGGAGTACGCTGCTGGGAGAAAACTAGGATATTTCTTATGGAAGACAAAAGATGATATTTGGCATCTTCGCTGGTCAGGAGATCTTCGTTCTCATTTGTTTTACGGAAAAATTACTGCAAATAATAATATAAAAATACTACAGAGAATTAATTTTGAAAAAGGTGATAGTGCGGAAACGAAAAAAAATATAATTATAATTAATGGAAATGAGGCAATCGGTGATGATGGCATAGATTTTATTGCTACTGGGGATGAAGTATGGTTTGATCTAAGTATAGATAATATTTACTATGGCAATAAATTCCAAATAGGAAAATTCGAGTATAAAAAAGCTTATTCAATACCATTTATGTTGAAAAATACAGATATTACCTCGACCTATGCATTATTGACGACAGATACGAATAAATACGACGGCGAAAACTCCCTTTTTATTAGTAAAAAGTACAATAAAAAAGATTATCCATATATTGGAAAATGGGGACTGGATGGCGAAAAAGCGAATTTCAGTCTTCAGGATAGTTTGAAATTTATGGTTTATCTCCCTAAGGATATCGGCAATATACGGGTAGATATAGAGGATACTTCCGGTAATTCTGCTATTGTGAATGAATATAATCCTTGGGACGAAAGTAAAGGTCGGGGATGGTATGAATGGGATTCTAATTTCTCATATGGAATAGGGGTGTCAGAGAAAAAAATTCAGCCTTTACCAATTAAAGACAGAACTTGGTTTAGAGGCTGGCACCTGGTTAAACAGGAAAATATTGACGTTTCAAAGAAAATTAATCTGGCACATATTATCAATTTGTTGCTTTCAATTGGCGGTGGAGATAAAAAAGATGTTCATTTGAATATTGATAACATTAAATTGTATCGTGCTAATTATCATTTAGGTTCTGCTAAACCAAAGAAGATAACGGCTATTAATCTTTATTCCGATCAGAATTATCTAAAAGAAAAAATTATTGAAAATCAAAAAGTTAATAAGAAGAACATTTATGTTGAATTATGTGGGGTTGATGGTAACCCCTTTGAGCGTGATCGTTTTTATATTGATATTTTGACAGGGGACAAATATAAGAACTGTATTCCGATTAAGTTGCGGGTATATGAGACTAAAGCTGATAGCGGTATATATCGTGGAAAATTTACAATTGACCTGTCGAGCAGTGAGGCTCAGGAGACAATAGGTGCTGCCAGCGGTAAAAAGATCACAGTCGTTAGCCCATTGGGGGATAGGTCATTTTCTTTTATTGTTGGTGATATGCAGAATAGTTATATTATTGATGATTTTGAAGACGGCAGTATTTCTGATAAAAATCCTGTTACCTGGTGGATTGACACTATAGATCCTGTAGCCAAGAAGGTTCTTATCGATCCTGTCTACGACAAAGGTGTTTACATCTACAGGGATATTGATGATGTCTGGCATGTTATCTGGAATCCGGAGGATAAAGATGAACAAATTTCAGGATACATCGGGTTTGATAATAAATTAAAACTATTGGACAAAAAGGATTTTAAAAAAGGAATAACAATTGATAAAGATAAGAAGCAGCTGTTGTTCGATATGAAAGCTAAAAATAATTTAGTAAAGCAGTTGTCATTTAAGATGGATGGCAACAATTTAACCCTTTATTTCAAATCATCGGGAGTCGAAGCAAAAGATAAGGTATTTATTGGGCAAGACAAGAAATCACCATTTATGTTACCAATAAAAATTAGTAATTTACCTGTTATCAATAATTATGATTTGTCAGTTTTAACTGATAAAGTTAAAGATACAGCATGTTCTCTTCAAATTAAAAAGAATTATACTGGAAATTCTTATCCGTATTTTGGTTGTTGGGGACTTGCTGGAGATGTATCGGATTTTAGCGACAAAGATAGTTTATCGTTTTGGGTCTATTTATTTGCTGATCCTGGCAATATACGGGTTGATATACAGGATGCTAATGGAATAACTGCAGTTCTGAATGGGTACAATCCTTATGATTATCAAAAAGGACCGGGGTGGTATCTATGGACATCAGGCTTTACAGGAGGCTTTGATGTTGACGAAGGGAAAGCTCAACCTTTGCCGATTAAAGATCGTAAATGGTGGCAAGGCTGGGATCTGGAACTTCAGAAATATGTTGATGTGTCAGACAAGCTTGATTTAAGGAAGATCAAGAACGTTCAGTTTGCAATAGGCGGTGGAGATAAGAGAAGCGTAACTATAGTCATAGATAATCTTAGAATTGATAAAGCAAATGTTCATTTTGGAAATACACCACCGGCGAACATTAATGCGATTACATTTTATAAAACGAAATCGTACACAGATCCCTATTCACGAAATGACGAAATGAAACAGAATCATGTTTTTTTCAAGATATTCGGTGGAGATGGCGATCCACTCTCTCTTGATAAGTATAAGATTTCTGTATTCTCCGATGATCCAAGGGCTGATGCATATCCGATCGACATTATGGTTCAGGAAACCGGGACTAATACGGGCGTGTATACCGGTAAGTTTAACTTAGGTCTTAAATCAGATAACAAGACAGATACCCTTGGAATTGAAAAAGGCAGGTTAGTAAAAATTGCTTATGGGAATGGTAAGGTTGAGTCTATAAAAGTAGGGGAGATTGTTCAGCAATATCTAATTGATGATTTCAGTGATGGGAAGGTAAGTGATAAGAATCCTGTTACGTGGTGGGTAGATTCGGTTAACCCTGTTTCTGATAAGCCAATAGTTAATTCTAATTCTAAACCTGGTTACTATATCTGGAAAGAAAAAAATATCTGGCATGTGAGATGGCTTGGCAGTAAAAAAGGTGATAAATTTGAAGGCACAATATCAACAAAAGGGACTATAAAAAATCTATCAAAGGTTAAGTTGGACTTTTTTGACAAAATCAGGTCCGATGGAAAAACTATAACAATTCTTTCAAAAAACAAGTCTAAAGTTGTTGGTATAGATTTCTTTGCCGATAGTGACTATGTAGAATTTGATATAAGGCAGAATGATGAATACCAAGGTAGAAATATCTGGATTGGAGCTAACGGATCCTTAGCCTATTCAGTTCCATTTCGTATTGATAATAATAAAATCTCTAGTACCTACAGGTTGTCAGTGGAAAAATCGACCAGAAAATCTGAAGGATCGATGATGAAAGTTGATAAAAGATATAGCAATAAAGATTATCCTTATTTCGGTTGCTGGGGCCTTCGTGGGGATGTCGGTAATTGGACCGATATCAATGAATTTTACATGTGGTTGTATTTACCTGGCGATGTGGGTAGTATAAAAGTTGAATTAGAAGATAATAAGGGACAAAAGGGAATCCTTAACGGATATAGCCCTTACGATCCTAAAAAAGGACCTGGATGGTATAAGTGGACTTCCAATTTTTTCGATAGCCCAGAAGTAAAAGATGAAAATATACATCCTTTGCCTATAAAGAACCGAAAATGGTGGAAATCCTGGAGTGATAACGAACAGGCTTTTATCGATAATACTGAAAATTTTGATTTGTCTAACATTAAGAATGTGGAGTTTGTTGTTGGTGGCGGCGAGACTAGGAACGTGGTCCTGTATGTGGATAGTATAGTTCTAGAGAAGACGAATTATCGATTAGGTGATGCTTATCCAAGCATAATTAAAACGATTACTATATATAAAGATAAAAGCTATCTATATAAGTATAAAAAGAATGAGGCTATATCAAAAAAAGATGTTTTTATTGAACTGGTTGGACAAGACGGGAACAAAGATGCTGTAGATATAATTGATGTTGTAATTAACATTACGCATAAGGGGAAAGAGATTTCTAGGTATCTTCATCTGCTTGAATCATCTGCTGACTCAGGAATATATAGAGGTAAAATGAGAGTTTCGACAGGTCCTCAATTAGAAACTGATGAGTGGCTTGTGAATAAAGGTGATGTTTTAACTATTAAGACCTTAGGCAGTGACTTAAAAACATCTAGCATAAAGATAGGTAATATAAATAAGGGAAGCAGTAAGTTTAATGTATTAAAAATGTTAAGTTTTATCGGCGTAATGATGATAATCATTGTTTATTATAAAGTAAGACCGAGTAGAAATGTACGAGATATCAAATTATAGAAACTGGGAAAATTCCTATACCCTTTACAATGATACTTTAAAGATTGTTGTTGTTCCTCAAATTGGAGGAAGAGTTTATTCCATTGCATACAATGGAAAAGAATTCTGTAGACAAAACAAATTAAGCGAAGGAAAAATTGCTTCTCCAGACGATAACTCATGGTTGAACTGGGGTGGGGATTTCGATTGGGTGGGACCTCAAGAATCATGGAATATGGCGGGATGGCCTCCTCCTTTTGAGTTAGATAGCGGAGCTTGGAATGTCTTATCATATAGCGAACAATCGATATCTTTGCAAAGTAAACCTTGCAGTCTAGGGGTAAGAATTAAAAAAAAGATTTCTTTAAGCGGTTCGAGGGTAACTGTTAAGCGGGAATTAGAGAATACTTCTGATCGACCAGTAATATATGGTTTGTGGAATATTACTCAAGTGTCGACAGAAGGATTGATAATTATCCCGTTAAGGGATCCTAAATATAGCACTATTAAAGTATTCGAATCCCAGGCATTTGACCAGTGGGAAGATTTATTAAAAAATAAGATAATTGAAACAGATTACTCTTCCGATACGATAAATATTAGGATCAATGAAAAAAAAGGCAGTTTTAAGATCGGTGTTGTTTCCGATGTAGGACGTATAGATTACACTTTTAATGATTTTGTTATGAGTAAGATAATTAGTCCGTCTCATGGTGTACAATATCCGCATGGTTGTAATATCGAAATTTATCGAGATGAGAAGTCGGGCTATACCGAGTTAGAGCAGTTGTGGGAATCTAAAGAGCTCGCTCCTGGGGATATTTGTTATAGTGAACAGGAAATATCTTTTGAAAATAAATAGATTAAGATATACTTATATTTTAAGGTAAAGTGTGTTATATTTCTTTGTAATAAAATAAATATTATAAAATTCGTATTAAAAAGTGCTTTTTTAATTTTTATATGATAAAATCAAACAAAAATATCTTAAATATAACAAATTATTTTGGAATCTTTTTCTGTTTGCTGAGTGTTTTGACTGCAGTTCCTCTTGGAGCCATTACAAAAGAATATATTGTTGATAATTTTGAGGATAGTGCGATAACAACTAGTTTAAAATGGGAATTTCATGGTGCTATTAAGAGTAAAATAGGTGACTCGCTTAAAACCATGGAAGATAGTCTTGGAATTAAAAGGAAAATTGGAAGTAATTTTTTAAATATTAGTGGAAAGACAAATAATTGGTATGTTGGAGGAGCAAGAACGAAGCTGAAAAAGGTCATAGACCCCTATACTCACTTTAGCATCATGATTCAGGGTCGAGGAAGTAATAGAAGTAAGGTAACGGTTGAGCTGTCGGAAGTAGTCCTTCAGGATGTTATTAGAGAAATGAGAGAAAAACCAGACGTTTATTCTTATTCTATATATGTAAGCTGGACTGGTTGGAAGAAAGTAATCATTCCTCTCAGAAAGTTTACAAATAAAAAGAAAGTTGTTGGCAATAGGGCATTCGATTCAAAAAAAACAAGTCCAAAATGGTTGAAACTAGAGTTTTTGAATGACCAGAAAGAGGGTCCAATTACTCTTGATATTGATAATGTTAAATTTGTTACTTTAGAAAAAATATAGGAGCTATCAGGTAATTTATGGGTTTCAATAAGATTATAGGTTATGTATTGTTATTATCTTTTATGGTTTCTTCATTGTGCTATGCAGCAGAAAGTACAATTGATTTTTCTTTTCATATTCCTTTTTCAGCGGCTTTAGATGTGGACAAATTTGATGTCGATTTTGGCGCTATGGACATGTATGATGAAATATGGGCTCCAGTTGGCGATTCTAACAGTTTCAAAGTTTATGCAAGAAATAATTCCGGCTCCAACTGGCAATTCAGCATGCATCTCATCGATGACCTTCATCGTGAAGAAGGGGTAAGTTCTCCTCAAGATATTATCAAGGCCGGAGATGTTTTCTGGACACTAGTGTATGCCGGATATTATGATAGTGAGGCAAAAACCCAGGTGGGTGCGAAAAACGAACTCACTCGGATACCCGGAATGGTCCCAACAATACTTCAGAAAAGTGCATTTCAAACGAGTAGCCTAAGTAATAGTGCACTCGTTTTTAATAATAATGTTCCTGATCGCCAGGATAAGTCGTATAATTACCAATTTGTTTTTAAATTTATTATGAAACCTCCCTTTAATACTAATTCTGGAGATTATAGAGGTACTATTGTTTTTACAATGATGACACAATAAATGTATTTGGTTGTAACGAAAGGAGATACAATGAAAAAGTTAATTATCGCAATGTTTGTATTAATGTTTGCAGGGATATGTTATTCAGAGATTACTAATGATATCGATGTCCATGTGAGGGTTAACTCAAAGTTCGAATTAACTGTCGATAGAACATTTATCGATTTCGAGACAATGGAACCGGGTGAAATTAAGCAGGGAGTTCCTGATTCTGGGATTAGAATCAGCGCTAAATCGAATAGTGGTAGTCCATGGTTTTTAACAATTAATAATGTGAGAGAGCTTAGCAACGGAGCTGATATTATTCCTAACGAGAATTTCTTTTGGTATGGCTGGAAGGGAAAGGGTTCTACAGGAACATTTTATGGCGAAAAATCTCAAGTATTTACAGTTACGCCTACACTTATGTATAGCCCGTCATCTCAGGAATTTAACAATCTTCGACTCGTCGGTGATAATAAGATTGAAGGTACCGATGTGTTTGTTAAGTTTGGCTTAAAAGTTCCGTTCAAACAAAATAGCGGGGAGTATCATACTCTGGTTAGATTTACTATGACAGAGTAATTGTCAGGTGCACTTTCCTTAATAAGAATAATTAGGACGTTTATCAAATAGAGGGTCAGAAATGAAAAAGAACATTTTATTACTATTACTTCTACTGTTATTTTTAGCAACTGGACACCTGGTATACGCTGAGAAGACGCTGATTGCAGAAATAAAATCGAATAATTTAGATTTTATTGACCCGGGAAAAGCCGGCTGGGATTATATTGACGGGAAATATTTGCAGGTAGAAATTACCTGTTCGATGAATGAAGTTCCTTGGAATCTCATGGTTAATCTCGATAATCTTAATAGTGGCTCTAATACATTTGAAGCTCAGAAGAATATTAAGCTTAAAGTTTTTTATATAGGGCATTCGAAAAAGGCGGAGATTCTTGATCCGCTGCTTTCAACCTGGGAAGATCATACAACAGACTACTTGAAGCCAGAATTTTCAGGGTATGATCCTGGTGCAAGTTTTGTAGATTATAATGGAACTGCTATGCAGATTTGCGGAAATAATGCTTTTCCTGCCGGAATGTCGAACGTTTTGGTTAGAGTCGTTCTTGGTGTTACGGTCCAGGTTCCGGAAGGTGGGCGTAATATTACCGGAGACTATCTGGGCAGGTTGAGGTTCACACTGAATTGATAAAACTAATAATTATGGATCGTAAGATATATATGAGATCATCCTTGAAGGGATATTTGTAAATGAGAAAATTACTGTCACTCATTGTGATTATAATATTAGCACAAAACGTAGCTGGAGCTTTTTCTTTTAATATTGATAAACCAGGTACTTATCTGTCTTCAAAATCAGGTAAAGTTATCAATGGAACTGTTGTCGTTGCGAATACCGGCAAAGATACTCTCTACTTTAAGTCCTATATAGCTGACTGGAAAATTTTACCGGATGGTTCAAAAGCTTTTTATCCTGCTGGAAGTACTGGACTATCGAGCGCCCCTTGGCTCAGTATTTATCCAAAAGAATTTGCTGTCGAGCCTTTAGGAAAAGAGAAAATAAGCTATATTATGACTGTACCGAAAAATGCTGTTGGTGGTCACTATAGCGTAATCTTTTTCGAGACATATGATAAAAATAATACGAAAAATAATATCTTATTTTCTGGTAGAATCGGGAGCATTATTTATCATCAGGTAGAGGGTACTGAAAAAATTGATGCAAACTTGACAGATGTATTTGTAGATTACAAAAATGGTAAGCGTACAGTTTCTTATATGTTTGAGAATATGGGAAATATTTTTCTTCTTGTCAAACCGTCGCTTGCAATTCTTAATGATCGAGGTCAAGTCGCATTTCGAGAATCTATGGACAAATTTGGTGTATTGCCGGGACAAAAAATAGTGCGGACCTACAAAGTATCACAGAAGCTTCCGGACGGAGACTATACTGCATTAATAACAACAGAATATGGCAAAGAAGATTTTAAAGTTGTAGAAAAAGAATTCCGCAGTATTAATCAGGGTGGCAACGCTTTGAACCTACTAAATAAGTCGGATGCCGCTATAACAATTAATTACAATAAATCCACATCCAGCGAGACGGTTTCACGGCGTGAGAATCTTGGCCTTGCCCAAAAAATTTCTATTGAGAAATTTAATCCGGTCGTCAATAAAAATAAAATTAAACTATTTGTATTACTCAAAAATCCTATTGAGGAAGCTATAAGTGCAAATGCATTGATCACTGTTTCTGATGCCTTTAGGAATAAGAAATTAATGGTATCGCTGGGAAGAAATTTCCAAATAGCGAATAAAGGAAAAAAAATAATGAATAAAATAATTGGCCATTCACTTGCCGCTGGCACATATACTGTTACCTTAGATGTTATGAATGGAATCGATACTCTTGCTAAAGATGAAAAAACGATAGTAATCAGGTAGGAATATGAAACGACTATTATTAGCTATAATATTGTTACTCGTCAATTCAGCTTGGGCGTTTTGCTTAGATGCAATAACTATAAATAAAGATAAAATATATGTAATCGCCGATGTCTCCAAGTATCTTATTCAGGATGAATCTATTGTTTCGGCTACATATAATGATAATAAAAAGAGCGTTAGTATTTATGGCAGTCGTCTTGGCAGTACTATACTCCATGTGTGGAGCAGTGAGAAAAGAAGATCATATAAAGTCATTGTGAAAAGACCCGAAATCGTAAGACGCGGATCTACTGGAAAAGGAGATTTGCAACCAGGTTTTAAGTTTGGAATATCTGCTGGAAGGAAAATAGGCGAGTCAGAATCAAAGATAACGGCAAATAGGTATGAGTATATTTCTGATTATTATGTGCTGGATGGCTATGGAAATACAAATTATGGGTTTATGCAAAGCCAAATAGGCTATAAAGTAAATAAAGAAGCTGCTGGAATTGCTCGCAGTGTCAGTAGCGTCAAGCTTTCTTTTCAAAAGGAGTCGACGAAGTTTACTTTTGGTGATCAAACGTTACGTTACTCCGAGTTCGTTTTGCCCTTTCAGGCTATTCAGGGAATTACATATGCGACTAAGTATGGCATTTCTAACGTCAATATTTCTTACGGAGCTAACCGATATGGGTGGTGGGGAAAAGACAATTACCGTGATGAAAGACCAACCCAATATTTTCTTGGATTAAATGTACTTACTCCATTCGATCGAGATTTCTCTATCGGGTTTGCAACTGTAATGAAATCCGAGAAAAATCTGCCTAGGTCATTAGTCCTTGGCCTCTACGGAAACTATCGGCTTAATAAAAACATAGATACTCTTGGTGAATTAGCTGTGAATGGCCGCAGACTTGCTGGCAAGATAGGTCTTAACTATGAAAATAGCGGGTTTTTTATTAACTCCGCTTATCGAAATGCCTCTCAAGGATATAAAGCTGTGAATGATTTCATTTCCTATAATGGGATCAGAGGTTTATATCTAAATTCGGGATACAAATACAATGATTACTTAACTTTTTCCAGCAGTGTCGACCAATATGTTGATACTCAATATGATAGAAACTACAATAACCAGGATATCAACACGACTACTTACTTCAATTATAATAACTGGGGTTTTACCCATAGCTTATGGAGGCAGAATCGTGGTAACTTTTTGGGTTCCGGGATTGGGCAGGGACAGAATTATGAACTTTCTTATTTAGCTCCGGTTCAAAAAACAAGAGTTTATATTAAATATACTCCCTCTTCTTTTGAGGAGAATGTTAGTAGTAACCAGGATTATAGTATGAGTTCTTCTATTGCTGGATTTCAGTATGGCCTATTTGCCGGAGCGAGTGTTGTTGTTGAAAAGCAGTGGAATAGCCGTTCAGGTAATAGAGATAACTTTTCACCTCAAAGTTTGAGGGCCTATTTATCGATGCCGCAATTAAGGCTCGCTACAACTCCATTCTACTTAGATGTCTATGCTCGGTATCAAGACGATTATGATACTTCTTTTAGAGTTGTGCAGAACTATAGTCTGTTGCGAAGTCGTATAGAATGGAGAAACGCTGCTGATCAGCGGATTTATTTGGAAGGTAATATCAAGAATGTTAATGGAGACAAGGATTTAAGTATTGACCGAAGAGTAACTGAGTATACTTTTGGTATGACAATGTTCTTGGATAGCGGAGTACATCTTTCTACCGGCTATGGAAAGATTAAGGGATCAGTTTTTATTGACAATGATGGTGACGGTGTAATGTCCGCTAGCGAAACTGGGTTTGAAGGTATAAAGGTCCGTTTAAGTGATGGTAATGTTGCGGTTACTGATGTAAATGGGGCTTTTAGTTTCAATAATGTTAACGGGGCAAATGTGGATATTTACATCGAGCCGGAAGTCTTGCGAAGTGAGTATATTTTTACAACATTAGACCGTCGAACTGTATATTTTAATTCAAATCAGGATCAATCTATATCTTTTGGGCTTTCATCTAAATCACTTGTTCAGGGAATAGTATTTTTAGACCAGAATAATAACAACATTTATGATCCGGGAGAACCACTTATTTCTGGAGTAAGAGTTCAGGTTAAAGGTGTCGATGCCTGCAAATCAGATGAAAATGGTGCGTTTATAATCAATTCAGTTCCTTCCGGGAAACAGGTTTTTACCGTTGATATGTTTACGGTGCCTGAAGATTATTCGGTATATGGCTCTCTTAGTCGCGAAATCAACGTTAATCCAGGGGAAAAGGTGCAGATATATCTTCCTTTAAGGGTATACAAGTATTAATGGTTTTGTTTTGAAATACGCTTCTATATATGTTCTGAACTTGCTATCATTATTCATGTTTTATCTAAATATTATCCAGAAATGTCTTATAATTAATAATTAATTCTGATAAATTATCATGTAAATCTATTAATTAACGTGAAGGGAAACAGGAATGAAAAAAAGAAACGCTGCCATTTTAATTGTTGCTGCCGGTATTATTATAACATCGATATTTTTCATCATAAAATCAGATATTTTTAAAGTAACAGGAATTTCTGTACAGGCTAAAAAACAAGCCAAAATAGATACTCTTGAAATAACGAATTTTCTGAAAAATCCTGATTTTTCAGCTGACATCGATAATAATGGGATTCCCGATAATTGGGGTGAGAAGCCTTATAACTCAAAAACCATTAAAGACAAAAAAACCGGAAAGTATTATTTGCATATTAAAAATGACGAGCCGGGATCTGCTATCGGTTCTCAAAAGATTGCAATTGATGGAAGGCAAATCTCCCTATTGAGTGTAGCTGGTTATGTGAGAGCGTCTTCTGTTACTCGGGGGAATCAGCCTTGGGAAACCGGAAAAATCCAGGTGCTATTTTTTGATAAGAATAGTAAACAGATTGGCGATTGGCCTGAAGTTGGGTCTTATACCGGAAGTTTTGACTGGAAACAGGTTAAGAAAGTATTTCAGGTACCAAGGGCCACTCGTATTGTTCAGCTCAATATCGGACTTTGGAATTGCAGTGGTGAAATTGATTTTTCCCATTTTAAAGTAGTTCCGAATAAGCCGCTCCCCCGGGATCAGTATAATTTTGTTATAAATGGAGATTTTGAGATCTGGCAGGGATGGGTTTATGGTGGTAGCGCAGACTGGGGAATACAGTATCCTGGTTATAATGGTGATGGCCTGCTTTTTATTAATAATGAGTCTAATATGTGGTCCTTTGCCACACAGTCTATCAAGATAGATTCTACAAAGATTAAAAATATCAAGATTTCTGCCTGGATGAAAATTAAAAAAATTGTTCAGGGCGAACAGCCTTGGGAAAAAGCTAGAATTAATGTGGAATTCAAAAATGAACAAGGTGTTCGTCTTGGTGGCTGGCCAATTGTGCACGAAGCAGCCGGAAATTTTGACTGGAAGAAAGTTGAACAGGCATTTGAAGTGCCTGAAGGTACGACGAAAGTCGAACTTTTTGTAGGACTGCTTAACTGCAAAGGCGAAGCCTGGTTCGATGACATTGTTATGAATGCTTTTGGTAAAAATGGTGAAAAGATAGTAGGAGAAGATTTTGTTAAAACGAATACCAAGAATTGGTTTACTTTTGCTCCTCAGGAAATTAAGCCGGGAAGTGTATTGGATTTATCTCCTAATCTTCAGGCTCCAGCTGGGAAAAACGGGTTTGTTAAAGTCAAAAATGACCATTTTTATTTTGAGAATGGCGAGAGAGCCAGATTTTATGGCACGAACGTTTTTGGTCCCCAGCTCTTTCTCTCGAAAAATGAAGCGAGTGTGTTAGCTGATCGGATTGCGCGTTTAGGATTCAACATTGTCCGTATTCACCATTTAGATGCTGCCTGGTCTGATCCGAATATTTTTGACAAAACGTATAATGATACCCAGCATTTCTCTAAGGAAAATCTTGATAAGGTCGATTTTTTTATTTCCGAGCTGGAGAAGCGCGGGGTCTATATTTATCTCGACCTGTTGGTACATCGGGGCTTTAAAGAAGGAGATAAGGTCAATGATCACGATAAAATAGATAATGGTGCAAAAGTGACTGGCTTATACGATGGCAGACTTATAGCACTGCAAAAAAAATATGCAAAAGATTTGTTGTTACATGTAAACCCGTATACGCAAAAGCAATACCTAAAAGATCCGGCAATTGCGATGGTTGGTATCGTGAATGAGAATTCACTGTTTTACGTTGCGCAGCAACCATGGCTGCCTGAATCAAGTACGAATAAGTTGAACGCTCTGTGGCAGAAATGGCTTAAAAAGAAGTATAAAACTCATGATGATCTTGATATTGAATGGTCTGACAGCCATGGAGCTCCATTGCTTGAATCCGATGAAAAGCTGAATAAAGGGACTGTGCGTCGAGGTAAAACGATGCTTGCGAAATACCGTCCAACAGAAGCAAAAAATGATCTGAGAGAAAAGGATACCCTGCAGTTCTATTATGAACTGGAGAAAAAATATTTTGCTGAGATGTTTAAATATCTTCGCTCAATTGGATTAAAGTCACCTGTTGCGGGTTCTAATCATTGGGAGAATATTGAATTCGACATCAAGGCAAATGCAGGACTTGATTTTATCGACAGGCATCGCTATTGGAACCACCCTCAATTTGGGTACGGTACAGGTGTTGTGTTTGATAACCTATCAATGATTAAATATCCCGAAAAATCTATTCCTGCGATTCTTGCAGCACAAAAAGTGAAAGGCAAGCCTTTTGTGGTATCTGAGTGGAACACTGCCTGGCCGGGTGATTATTATTTTGAAGGACCAGCGATTATGGCTTCGTATGCGAAGTTGCAGGATTGGGATGCGCTCCTACAGTTTAGTTTTAACAGCCCACGATATCCGGAAGTTTTTTCCGATAATTTTGACGTCGCTTCGTTTCCCAATGTTGTTTCTCAACTCCAAGTTGCGGGAGAAGCTTTTTACAGTACAGGTATTACGCCGGCAAAAGTTACTGTATGCGAGTATGTTAGCGATGATGCATTAAAAGACTTAATAAAAGAAGATCGCGGTGTTTTTGATAAACCGGAGTTATCGCTTGTGACCGCTGTTTCGAAATCTTTTGATAAAGCCCCTAATAATTATGATCCGAGCTTAAACCTTGTGAATACGTATATAGGAAAAAAAGGGAGTGTGCTCAAGAGCACTACAGGGCAGATGGAGTGGAATAGTAAGAAAGGCATAATCACATTAAATAGCCAGAAAATAATAGGAGCAATAGGGTATCTTAAAAGCATACCTATTGAAATTGCTAACATAAACTTTACCGTAGATACGGACTTCGCTTCGTTGTTTTTTGTTTCGAAAGATGGTAAACCGCTAGCAGAGTCAAAAAAAATTCTGGTTGTAGCTACAGCTCGAGCAGAAAATACAGGTATGATCTATAATACAGTAAAGACACAGATCATCGATATTGGTGATGCTCCAATATTACTGGAAGGCGTAAAAGCAAGTATCAACATAAAAAATAGTTCGGCCGGAATTCATGTTTATTCGGTAGGGTTTGACGGTAAAACAAAACAGGAGATAACAACAAAGAATAAGAATAGCGCAATCAATTTCGAGTTATTACCGAGCAATCAGACATTATATTATTTAATAACTAGGTAATCGTTACGCTTATAATAAGTAGTTCTTGGATCTTGCTTTTAGTTTGTAGCTAGAAAAAAAAATAGGGCTGTCAGAATAATATGACAGCCCTTCAGTTATAAATAAGTATGAAAGATTAAACCGGTGTTTGCATAGCGCGATATTTTTCTATAATAGGAAGAACAATCTCCATATTTTTTGATGGTTTTTGCGTCGATAACTTAACTGCACCTGCTTGCTCAAGTTTTTCAAGCACTAGTCCAACTACGACAGCATATCTCTTCTCTGCTTCTTCTTTTGATATCTTGGTGCCATCGAATATTTCTGCATCAAACCCTGCAACTTCAGCGACTTGAACTGCAGTTGGGTCATTTGATGAACCTCGAGTTACAAATGAGCCTAAATGGGTTCCATTCATAGTAAAATTGATTTTTCCAAATCTCCATATTTTATCCTGGTCATCCCATTTTTTTTCGAATTCGTCAACTGTTATTCGACCTATGGGCGTCTCAAAGGTGGATTCTGCTTTAAAAATTTCTTCAGCAATTTTTATGCTCACACTTCTTGCGAGGCCAATAAGTTTTTGCGGTATAGGGCCATCAGCATTGGACTTCCAGCCGGTATCATTTTCTGGTAAAGCTGCAACAGTGTCTATTACCTTTTGTCCGAATTCCGGTTGAAATCTTGGTGCATCGCGGTGGTATGGAATTTCTTTCTTTTCACTAATACCAAAAATGGCACCGGTTTGGATTGAATTTCCGTCGTACAAATGTGCTTTTTTCGCTTCATTTACTGCCATAGCGGCAAATAATAAACCTACTGTGATTGGATTTTCGTATTCACCCGTATAGTCTAGCCACGTATGTCCGGATGCTTCAAAATATCCTAAAACGACATATCCTTCATCTCTAAGTTCTCTCGCCTTAGCCTTAAGGTATACATATCCGGCATCGGTAATAAATGTTTCAATCCCTAATCGCTTGGCTTCATCGTGAATGGCTTTTGTCGATAAACAATCCGTAATAATAGCTACTGGTTTTCCTTCTTCTATGGCTTTTGAGTAGCCACCTTCCTTCATTAAGAATGGAAGGAGAAGCTGTCCGACTTTGTCTGGTGCAAGTACTTGTGATTCCCCATTTTTAGATCGAATAACAATAGACCCTCTATCTCCATCAAGGTCAAATGCAATCCCAAATTCTGCAAAAGTCTCGTTCATAACTTTGATCATCGGTTCTAGGTTTTCATTGATAGAAGGGTCTGCAGTATGCTCTCCTTCAATGGGTATGACTTCTGCATTAAGTATTGTCGTATCTGCTCCCAACATTTCTAATGCTTTTTTCATGAGTATACCGCTGGATGTGTTTGAGCCTTCAATCGCAGCTTTAATTCCTCGAAATGGCATAGGTAGTTCCGGTAACTTTCCTAGTTCTTCTTGTACTTTGGCGTTGATGTTCGGAGAATTGTTAAGCTTTTGCGCTATGGAATACATGGTCTCACCCTTAACATATCCCAGCGCAGATAATACTCCCAGAACTGCCATGTTAGTGTGTGATTCCCCTACGTCAAAGGATTTATAGTTTCCTAGAGGCTGCATTAATTCATTAAGTTTATTGTTATCCATGAGTTTTTTTATGTTCTTTGGAGTTGTGATTTTAATGTCATACGTCGTCATGCTTTCTAATAAACCGGATTTTCCGATAAATGATACTTTTGTCCCGACTACAATATCTTCTATCGGTCTTGATACATGACTTGCTGTCAAAAAAACACTCATCGCCGGCTTTGCTACACGTACCTGATGAGAGAATGCAGATACGCATGACGGAAGCATTTTAGGGTTACCCTTGTTATCGATCCCTTGGTCGGCGTATCCGAAAACTACATCATATCCCCTTAATCTGGCAGCATATATCGCAGCGTCTACAATTTCCTGATCATACTTTCTGCCATCATGTGTGATCAATACTGTTTTGTTATTTTCTATTCCCAGAGTTGAGCATCTATTTTCAAGTATATCTATCCATGACCATATATAATAAGCTGTATTTTTAGGAGAATAATCTCTTCCCCCTTCGTTAGTAGCCCTGAAATCATAATCTCTATTGACGTCGGTATTGAACTCTAGAGTTTCATAAAAATAAGTGTTGTCTAAAGATCTTTTTAAAATATTTAGTATTTTCTCGGAATTACTACCAAAGGTTTGGTTGAAAGAATCTAAGAATTTTTTATTAGAATAAGAAAATTTTCCTGTGGTCCTATTTTCTTTATTGATAACTTCAAGTGTTATTAAAGTTTTCCAGATTTCATCATTTTTTTCAATATCAAAAAGCGCTGATTGATCGACAGTCGCATGTCTTTTAACTTTTCTAATACCTCTCAAATCTTTTGCAGTTACATCGAATTCTCTTTCTATTCCACTAAGGTAATCAAGGTATTGCACCGCTTTTGATGCAGATATGTTAAATTTATCTGTAATATTTTTTACCGAGAAGGAAAATGGACTGGAAATAATATAGTTGTGTATATTATTTATAGTTTTTGTATCGAGTTCAGTTAAAATAGGTATTTTCTGGTCAACTTGTATTACTTTTTTTTTCATTATAAAATAAAGCCCCCCTTATTGTTTTATTTAATGAAGTTATCGTAAGATTTTTGAAATTATTTCAGATTAAATTCCATAGCTCAAAAGAATATAGTATTTAGTCTTCTATTGATAAGTTTTTAAGCGCACTTTATATTATAAAAAGCGAGTGCAAGAAACTCTATCTTTTTTATTTAAAAGACTCTTTGATCTTTTCTTCCATTACTTTATCCGGATTTTTTACAACATTCATATCTATTTCAAACTCGGAGTCAGGTTTGTTTTTTTTAATTAGCTTCAATCCATATTCATAATTATGAAACAATTCGTAACAAAGCTGATCAATATCCTTATCATCGTCAGCACTCTGAGAAATTATATAGCTGCTGGCTTCAGGAGTTATGGCAACATGGAGATCTGCTTTTTGTGAGATTTTTTGAATAAAGTCATCAAGTTTCAATTTATAAAAATGTAGTCTAGCGTAGGCCGGATCCTCTATTATCCGGTGGAGTTCACTTTTTGGATTTTTAATAAGGCTTTCGGTTGCAACAAAATATTTAATATCTGTTGAAGGAAGCTCAAATTTGAAATCACGAAAAGTTTTTTCTAGAATAGTTCCAAGGCTTCGCGCTCCGGTTTTTTCTTTAGCCGCCTGTTTTGCTATCTCGGTAAGTGCGCTGTCTTCCAGGAAAATGCTAATTCCATAGGCAGAAAAAGAGGTAATATATTGCTTGAGAATAGAACCTTCCGAGTTTTTTAAGATATCAAAAAGATCTTTTTGTTCCAGGTCCTGGCAGAAAACACGAATTGGTAACCGGCCTATGAACTCCGGTTCCATTCCGAATTTTATAAGGTCCTCAGTGCCTGTTCTAAAAAGAATATCAAAATCTGACAGCGCTGTGGCTTCCTGTCCCAAAAATCCTATCTGACTTCCTTTGAGGCGTTTTTTTACAATATCGATAAGGCCGTCAAAAACACCGCTCACTATGAATAATATATGTTTAGTGTTTATGGTATCCTTTTTAGGGGCTTTTTTTCCGCCCATTACACTCTGTAGTTGAGATTGAATATCCCATGGAGTTGTAAGCGGTACATCAGTATCTTCCATGAGCTTTAGTAAATTGGACTGGACACCTCTGCCGCCCACATCTCTACCCATTGGTCCGCCTTGAGCGCTGGCAATTTTATCTATTTCATCAAGGAAAATAATCCCATATTGAGCAAGATCTATATTTCCATTAGATTTTTTGACGAGTTGTCGTACCAGATCTTCAACATCTCCGCCAACATATCCTGTTTCGGAATACTTAGTTGCATCTCCTTTTACAAATGGTACACCAATCAACTCGGCAACAGTTTTAATTAGATACGTTTTTCCTACGCCTGTAGGTCCGATCATAATGATGTTTTGCTTCACATATGTCTTCTCGTCAGCACCTTTTCGAACTTGCGCTATGTGATTGAAATGGTCACAGATTGCAATTGCCAGAGCTTTTTTTGCCTCGTCCTGCTTAATAACGTACTTATCGATATAGGTTTTGAGTTCTTTCGGTTTAAAAGCAAATTCTAACTTTTCTTCAGGATTTTCTTCTATTTCCTCTTCCGGAATATTTTCTTTCGTCGGACCCTCAGGGTTTTCAAAACCAAATATAGCATTAATATTATATTTACTTTTTAAAAGATCAGATAAGTCTTTTTGTATTTCATCAAAAATTGGCTTATCGTCATCATCATTATCTTTCATAAAAATCCCCTTTTATAACTGTAATCAACATTAGTGTACTACTTTTTAAATAAAAAACAATACGCAGTTGTCATGATAAATCATGGATAACTACAATAAATATCAGAAAATTGAAGATATCACTTGTAATATAATTTGAGGCGGATTATTCCTTATAAAAAAATGAGCTAGGGTTCGGTTAGCAGCAACACGAATTAGTTATGTATGACTGGCTATCGTCGATTGAGGTTCTCTATGTACCTGCCTAGTAACTGTACATTTTGACATTTTAGAAGTGAAGGATCGAGTGTTAGTTTGGTATGGTTAAATTCTTTGAAATAAATGGAAAAGAATCTTATTTTCTTTTGATCAAATAATGTTTTTATAGTCATTAGGCACCTCGTTTGTTTTGGTTAACTAGTATTTTCCCGGCAGGAAAGTAAAGCCAAACATCGGTAATTATAGAACTACTATAATGGTTTATCGTATGTCTTTTAAAGGAATTGCGTCAAAATGTTGAAATGCTTTAGATAGGGTGGTGTAAAAAAAATTAGTTCCTCCCTGTTTTTAACCATGTCCGTGTCCTTGAGATACCTTCTTCGAGTTTGACTTGAGGCGCCCAGGATAGCAATTTATTTGCCTTAGAATAGTCACATAGAAGCTTGGGTATTTCGCTTTGTGGATGAATATGCGGGATATGTCTTATTCGTGTTTTATCGGGACAGATAATTTCTGCCAGGGTGTTAATCGAGACGTCTATCCCGGTTCCGGCATTAATAACCTGTCCGTTCGCATTCTTAGCGAGGCCGCATTCGATAACGAAGCGAGCACAATCCTCTACGTACAGGAGATCCCTTGTTTGGAACCCATCTCCATAGATAGAGAGCTCTTCGTTTTTTAGCTCTTTGCTTATAAAAATAGCAACGACCCCGCCTTCGCCAGAATTTTTTTGATAGGGGCCATAAGTGTTAAAAGGACGAACAATGACCGCGGGTAATCCATATGCGTAATAATAAGACTGCACGAGATATTCCCCTGCAAGTTTGGCTCCTGCATAAGGGGATGCAGCTTTGAGGGGGGAAAGCTCATTTATCCCAAGTTGTGAATCGGCCCGGTCATATACCATACAGGTACTCATATAGACGATTTTTGTTCCGGTTGTTTTGCAGGACTCCAGTACGTTCAAAGTCCCTGTCGCATCGTTATCAAAGGTTTTTCTCGGATCATCTATACTGTCTTGTACATTTATTGAGGCGGCAAGATGGTAGCAAATATCGAACTTGTTTTTAAAAAGAGCTTGTACAATTGGAATGTTCTTAATGTCTCCTTGAACGAATCCTTTGAAATTCTGATGATTAAGGAACTGGATAATGTTTTCTTTTTTCCCGTTAGATAGATTATCAAGTACCCAGACAAAGTGTCCCTGATCAAGTAATTGCTTAACTATCCATCTGCCTATAAACCCGGCACCTCCGGTGACAAGAATATTCATAGGGTACTCCTTGGTGTATGAATTCATTCATAGACGGATTAATAATCAGTCTGTTTTAGGGCATTGATCAATCTTTATGTATCTTAGCTTGTATTATACCAGATGTTTTCCTTAAACCTCTACCAAAACAGCGCAGGCATTTATCAATATTTCGAAGACCATTTTATAGCGGTTTCCGCTTGTTTTGCCTGGGGACCGGTTTATATGATAGAATTAGGTATTAAAAGGCTTAGCATAATTTTATTGAAATGAAAGGCTTTCATGAGTAATGACATATCCAACAAAATTATAAGACTTAGAGAAGCTGAGGATGTCCTCTATACTGAGCTGCAAAAGATAATTATTTATGAGAAGACTGTTCTTGCTGACGGTAACTATGAAAAATTCGATCCGATCATGGAAAAAAAGAAGAACATCATGTACAAGATAAATATTTTTGAAGCTGAGTTGCAAACAATAAAGAAACGAATGAGTGTTTCTGATAAATCAGTATTAGTTGAAGTCAATAAAAAAGAAAAATTACTGGCCGAAAAGGTAGCTGCTATTCAGTCGATGGAAGATGCAAATATTAAGATAATTATAGAAAAGCTCGCTGAAATCAATAAAGAAGTCGGTACTTTTGGAAAAAAGAAACATTTAGAAAAGCATTTCGGGGCGTATAAAAGTTCTCCTATGAGTTCAAAAGTTTTTGATGCCATGATTTAGCTAACTGCTTCAATCATTTTTATTGCCATAATGATATCGCAAAAGGCTTCTCCACGCCGTAGTCGATCGGAAAAAGATTCTCTAATCTGTAAAAGTTCATTTTTGTTGTAACTGCCTTTTTTTGCTTTTGCCCAGTAGAGTATGAGCGCATCCAGTGTATTGATATTGCTTTCTTCCGGTGTAAGCTCAATTTTTTTTCCGGGTTGAATGTCTTTTAGAAATAGTTTTAGACAATCATCAATCTTTTCTCTTTTTTTTATAGTTTTTTTTATGGTTTCTATATTTTGTTTTAAGGTTTCGATGTGCTCACTTTTATACAAAGAAAATGGATATCCCGGAGTGTTTTTTTCAAGTTCAGACGTTCCGAGTAACTGTTCAATAAGTAGATTGTTCGCAGCCATCCATTCAGTTGTCAGTTGATTTATTTTATTGAGTGTCTGATGGTCAAGAGAAAAGATTAAAGGGTTTTTAACCGTGATACTTAATTTGTTTTCTCCCCATGCTTCGCCAAGTGTTTTTCCGCTGTTTTTGGCTTCAATAAGTTGCTTAATGCTTTCAATATCCTCTTTTCTATAATATCTGACATTTCGTGATCCGAGTTTTGGCGAAATATATCCTTTTTTTTCCCAGTATTGTAGCTGGCGATGGGTGCACCCGGTTATTTCTCTTGTATCTTTGAGGGTATAATAATTTTTTAGTATCATAGTTCTTTTATAATACAAAAAATGTATCGAGTCAAACCGAAAGTTAGAGAATTGCTGGGATTAACTTAATTGACACCAATTTTCACGATTGATATAATAATTGGTAGTACACTAGTCTAGAGTCATAAATAAAGAGCCCATATTATGGATAATATTGTTAACGATGGTTTTTATAGTTCAATAGAACGCGGCCTTGATTATTCGACATTACGCCAGCAGGTTCTTGCAAACAATATAGCTAACATTAATACTCCTCGTTTCAGAAGATCAGACGTTGCTTTCAGTAAAATGATGAAAAACACCGGATCAAATGATAATAATTTTGCTGGTATTTTTAGTACGCACCAAAATCATTTTTCTCTCGGAGACAATGGAAATAATAAGACGGCAATGTTTGTTAGTCAGCCTAATGATACTGCTTTTCGAAATGATCTTAATAACGTAGATATTAATAAAGAAACCTCAGAATCAGCCAAAAATGCCATTTATTATCAGGCACTTACCCAAATCGCCGCTAGACGGTTTAGATTGATGAAGGATGTTATTCGAGGCCGATAGTTTATTCGGAATCTCATAATCGTTAAAAAAAAAGGGGAATTCCGTGGGTTTTTTCGATATCGCAGATATAAGTAGTTCTGGTATGAGCGCTGAACAAATGCGTATGAATGTTATTGCCGATAACATAGCTAATAGTGAGACAACAAACTCTGAGGACGGCGGACCATATAAAAGGAAAAGCGTTATGTTGGAGGCTGTTCAGGGGTCTCAATTTGCCACGGTTTTTTCAAACAAAGTTGGTGGCGGTGTTAAAGTTTCTCAGGTAGTAAGTGATAAAAATCCCCCTAAAATGGTATTTGACCCAAACCATCCGAATGCGGATAAAAATGGGTATGTAAAATATCCTAATGTCAGCGTGGTTAATGAAATGGTAGACATGCTTTCAGCCTCAAGGGCTTACGAGGCTAACATAACCATGTTTAATCTAGCCAAGAATATGGAACTCAAAGCATTGGATATCGGTAGATAATCTGGTGCCTTTTGCATTACCTCCTTGTTGTTATTAAAAAATAAAGCTAAAATAACAAAAAAGAACTATAATAAATCTTTTGTTCCGTCCCGGAAGTTCAACGGGTATGCTAACGATACTATTTAAGGTGTGAATATAATATAAATGCAGAAGTTGATATTAGACGCACTTAATCAATTCAAGAAACTTTGGCAGTCTTTAGAGACGACACAAAAGATAACAATAATGCTTTTAACTATTGTTATCTTTTTGTCGCTTTTCTTTATTGGTATGTGGGGTACAAAACCCGATTACGAAACCCTATTTTCTAACTTGGATAGCCAGGATGCCGGCCAGATTATTTCTAAACTGGGCGAAGCTAAAATACCTTATAAGCTTGATGCCGGTGGGAACACGATCTTGGTCCCGAAGAAAAACGTGTACGAACTACGTATCCAGATGGCCTCTCAAGGATTACCAAAAGGTAGTGGCGTTGGGTTTGAGGTATTCGATAATTTTAAACTGGGAGCAACTGATTTTACGCAAAAACTCAACTACCAGAGAGCATTGCAGACAGAACTTGAAAGAACGATAACCAAGATTTCTCAGATTAAGCAGGCGCGAGTTCATATCGCTATTCCTGATGAACAGATTTTTTCCGATGAAAAGCAGGAAACGACAGCTTCAATCGTTCTCGACCTTATTGGTGGCGGCGAACTTAATCCTAAGCAGATTAAAGGCATTGTCCATCTTGTTGCTAGCGCCATTAAAGGGTTGAAACCGGAGAATATTACGGTTATTGACACCAATGGTAATTTGCTCTATAGCAAAGAAGAATCGACGTATGGAGAAGGTGGGTTTTCATCAAACCAGATGGAAGCGCAAAATACTTTTGAACGAGTACTTGAGAAAAGAATACAATCCATGCTGGTTACCGTAATCGGTCAGAATAAATCAGTTGTGAGGGTAAGTGCCGAATTGGATTTTAATCAGGAAAAGACTGAGTCTGAGATCTACGAACCGTCTGAAGAAAAAATCCCACGCTCAGAGAAGACGACTGAAGAAAGTTATTCTGGTGAAGGCGCTCAATCCGGCGGTGGAATGGCAGGAACGGATTCAAATATTCCAGGCCTTAAAAATGCTGGACAAAGCGGCAATTCCTCAAAGTATTCCCGTTTGGAAGAAGTTAAAAATTATGAAGTTACGAAGAGAATTAAGCATGAAGTAAAAGCTCCGGGCTCGGTAAAACGGCTTTCGGTTGCTGTTATGTTGGATCGTCAAGTGAATGATGAGCAAACGGGAGCTATTTCCCAAATAGTTAAAGCTGCAATTGGCATTAATGAGGCGAGGGGCGATTCTTTGGTAATAAAAAATATCGCTTTTGATAAATCTGCTATGATTCAAGATAAGAAAGAGCTTGAAAAAGCCGAATTGATGAATATGGTTATGTCTGTTGCCAAAGCAGTTGGAATTGGGGTTGTCATTCTCGTGTTTGTACTCTTCCTTTTTAATGCCTTACGAAGGCTTCCGAAATCTCCAGCTCCACAGACTCAAGAATCAGCTGATCTTGATAAAGAATTAGAAGAGCGCGAAAAAGAAATTGAGATGGAACTTGAACGCCTGGAGAGAATGTCGATGCCTACTGCCGAAGCCCAAAAGAAAGTTGCGATGCAAAAGCAGATTGAGAGATTAGCGAAGAAAGACTCTGAAGGTTTCATTAAATTGCTAAGAAGCTGGTTAGCTGAAGACTAGTTGTTATAGTTCGATAACAGTGAATTAAGGGTGTGCCTTGTTGCGCCTTGAGGGTTTGTTATTGGGTAATGAAATAGAAAATAAGAAGGTAAACTAATTATGGGTGATGCTAAAGGGGCAAAAAAGGCGGCTATTCTATTAATTGCTCTTGGGAAAGATGTTTCTTCAACTGTTTTTAAGCAGCTTACGGAGTCCGAGATTGAAGCGCTTACCTTAGAAATTGCCAATCTTGGGAAGATTCCGCCTGACCAGCAATATAAAATAGTAGAAGAATTTTATCATTTAACGAAAGCTCAGGAATATATTGCTAAGGGGGGGGTTCATTATGCCATGGAAGTCCTCGAAAAAGCACTTGGTCCGGATAGAGCAAAAGCAATTATTGATAATCTCTCCACTTCTTTGCAGACTAATCCTTTTGAATTTATTAAAAAAGCTGATCCAACCCAGGTTCTTAACTTTATTCAAGGGGAACAACCACAAACAATAGCTTTGATACTGGCTTATTTGCCTTCGGAGCTGGCAGCGCAAATATTATCTTCTTTGCCTGAAGATATGCAATCTGATGTGGCGAAAAGAATTGCTCAGATGGATCAGACGTCTCCGGATGTCGTGAGTCAAATAGAAAAAGTACTGGAGATGAAACTCTCAATGGTAATTGGCCAGGACTTTTCACAAACCGGCGGTGTTCGGACATTGGTGGATGTTTTGAATAAAGTTAATAGAACGACAGAACGTACAATCCTCGACTCGTTAGGTCGTCAAGATCCTGAGTTGGCTGAGGAAGTTAGAAAAATGATGTTTGTATTTGAGGATATTCTTTTACTTGATGATCGATCGATGCAAAGGGTACTGAAAGACGTTGAGAATAAGGATCTTAGTTTAGCGCTGAAAACCTGTTCCGATGAGCTCAAGGCAAAAATATTCAAAAACATGTCTGAGAGGGCTGCTGAGAACTTGAAAGAAGAGATGGAATATCTTGGTCCGGTTCGATTAAAGCAGGTAGAAGAGGCTCAGCAAAGGATCGTAAATATTATCAGGAGCCTTGACGAAGCCGAAGAAATTGTTATCTCGCGAGAAGGGGATGAAGAAAAATTTGTCTAATATCATTAAAAAAAGTACTGGAGATAGTTTTTCAATATCAAGCTTAGCAATGGAGACGTTTCATTCTCAAGTGGAGTATGAAGCTCTCGAACAAGATCGATCTAATATTATTGAACAAGGAAAAGAAGAAGCAACTCGGATAAAAGAAGATGCTCAGGCAGTAGCTAATGCTATTGTCGAAACCGCGAAAAGAGAGGCGGTCCTGATCAAGGAGTCTGCTCGAGAAGAAGGCTATAAACAAGGATTAGGGCAAGCTCGAAATGAAATAGAGGATGAGTTTTCTGCGGGAATAACTGCAATACAAAATATTAAACAGATGATCGATAAGAATCTTGTCGAAATTTTTCAATCAATTGAGAATCATGTATTAGAAATAATTTTTGAGATTGCCAAAAAGATAGTAGGGTATGAGGTAAAAGCGAACAAAGCTATTGTTTTGGAAATTATAACAAAATGTTTGGCAAAAACCAGAGAAAGAAATCACATTATAATAAAAGTAAACCACAATGATTTTGATATGGTAGAAGAGAAAAAAGAATATTTCCAAAGAAAAGTGCGGGGATTAAAAATGATCGATATTGAAGAATCCGATCAGGTTTTTGAAGGCGGCTGTATCATAGAAACTTCAGTCGGTGATATTAATGGCGACATTGAGGAACAGTTTCATAAGATTAAGGATGTTTTTTTGAATGAGTGAAGTACATTAACGGTAAGTGCAAACCGCTGCCTACTATCTAATAATAAGAGTTACGACAATCATGGACTACACAATAAATATACCCAAATATATAGAAAAAATAAAGTCAATTGACACTATAACTGCGATGGGGAAAGTCAATTATATTGTAGGACTCCTTATAGGGTCGGATGGCCCTGGTGTATCGGTTGGTGAGATATGTTTCATAGAAAATAACAACAAAGAAAAAATCCGTGCAGAAGTTGTAGGTTTTAAAGAAAACAAAGTACTATTGATGCCTCTGGGCGACATGAAAGGTGTTGCACCTGGAAGTAATGTGTTGGCAACAGGGAAGCCGTTTAAGGTGGCAGTTTCAAACCATATACTCGGAAGAGTTCTTGATGGTTTGGGAAACCCGCTTGACGGAAAAGGGATAGTAAAAGCTAGCTCATATTATGAAGTCTCAAAGCAACCTCCGAATCCACTTTTGAGGCGCCGTATTAATCAGCCACTGGCTGTTGGTGTTCGTGCAGTCGACGGACTTATGACAATTGGTAAGGGTCAGAGGATAGGTATTTTTGCCGGCTCTGGGGTTGGTAAAAGTACACTGTTAGGTATGATGGCACGGAATACCGAAGCTGATGTTAATGTTATTGCGCTTATTGGCGAACGAGGACGTGAAGTTCGTGATTTTATTGAAAAAGATCTGGGAGAAGACGGACTAAGGCGGTCTGTTGTTATTGTTGCTACTTCTGACCAGCCTGCGCTTATTCGTATTAAAGGAGCTTTTGTGGCGACTGCAATCGCTGAGTATTTTCGTGATCAAGGTAAGAATGTGTTGCTCATGATGGATTCGATTACCAGATTCTGTATGGCTCAGCGTGAAGTAGGTCTAACCATCGGGGAGCCGCCTGCAACGAAAGGATATACACCTTCGGTATTTGCGATGTTGCCGAAACTGCTCGAGCGGGCCGGTACTTCTGATTGCGGCACAATAACGGGACTCTATACGGTATTGGTTGATGCTGATGATATGAATGAGCCGATTGCTGATGCTTCGAGAAGTATTTTAGATGGACATATTGTTCTTTCGCGCAAAATTGCAGCGATGAACCACTATCCTGCAATTGATGTCTTAGAAAGCCTTTCGCGTTTGATGGTTGAGGTAACGAGCGATGAGCAGCAGCGGATTGCTGGAGGCCTGAGGGACATAATGTCGACGTATAACGAGGCACAAGATCTTATCAATATTGGCGCATATATTAAAGGATCGAATCCCAAAATAGATTATGCAATTACGAAAATCGACAGTATTAATAGTTTTCTTAAGCAAAAAGTTACCGAAAAAGTGACCTTTCAGGATGTTGTTGGGCAGTTGATAAAAATATTTGCAAATTAAATTTGAATAGGAAAAATGCTTTATGAAAAAGTTCAAATTTAAACTACAGAAGCTTTTAGATTTGAAGATCAGGAAAGAAGATTTTGTTAAAGAACAATTTGCGAAGGCGGTTCGTAAATTAGAAACGGAAAAAGATTTTCTAATCCAGGCATCTTCAGAATTGTCTGAAGAAAGACAACAGCAAAAAGCGAGACGCTTGCAGCAGAGAATTTCATCTGATCAGGAACTCCAGTACCAGTGTTTTTTTAAAAAACTTCAAAATAAAATAGCTGCAACCCAGATAAAAGTTAACCAGGCAGCGAATGTTGTTAATCAGAAAAGGGCAGAATTGATTCAAGCTCGTAAAGATCGTAGAATAATAGAAGAGTTAAAAGAAAAGCAAATAAATGAATATTTATTGATGGTAGATAAAGAAGAGAATAAGGTTCTCGACGAAATAGCCACTATGGCTGCGGCGCGAGAGAATGAATTCGTTATGAAAGGTATATAATGTTTGACTCGATAGATAGTATCCAGAGACGTATAAGCGAAATTGAACGCAATTTCGGAGTAGCTCAAACTAATATTGACACAAATATTAAAACCGGACAACATTCGGATTTTGCTTTAACTTTAAAAAATAATATAGCTGATGTTAATCTGAAAAAAAAGATAGAAGACAATATTGGCAAATATTCTGAAATGTATAAAGTCGACCCTAAATTGATAACTGCGGTTATCAAGGCCGAAAGTAATTTTAATCCGAATGCTCAGTCTCCTGTTGGTGCACAGGGGCTCATGCAGCTCATGCCTGGAACCGCAGACTCACTAGATGTGGATGATCCTTTTGATGTCTCCCAGAATATTGAAGGTGGAACCAAATATCTAAGTGGGCTTTTACGGAAATACCAGGATGTTACAAAAGCCTTAGCCGCTTATAATGCCGGACCAGGAGCCGTAGATAAATATAACGGAATCCCTCCCTATAGAGAAACTCAACAGTATATCAAAAGAATTCTCAAAGATTTGGGCAATATCTAATCCATTGATATAATTTATTCAAAGATAATGATGATCTGGTTCGCACGAGTTCAACGGATACCTGCGAATTTACTAAACGAGGGTTCTATACCCTCGAATTGTACCTGCTATGAAAGAGAATATTACGAAGGGCTTATCGCTCTGAGCTCTAAGGGGAACGTGTATGGCGGAAGAAGAAAATAAGGTATCACAGAAGCTTCATCAGTTAAATGTCGTATTTGCCTTTATTAAAAACCCGCGGTTATTGAGAATTGGCGGGTACGTCGCTGCAATATTGCTATTTTTATATATGTTTTTAGCAGTACTGAGCTTTTTAAACGTAGTTCCAAAAGAAATTGCAAAAAATCTGCCGTTTATTTCGTCGGTAGTCAGTAGGTCTGCAGAGCTGGACAACCTTAGTACGCAGACTGAACTTACTCCCTATAATCTTAATACCAAAATAGTGTATCCAAAATTTTCCAGAGTCTACCGAAAAGACGATCCTTATGTGCAGATTGAAGAGCAGAATAAGGAACCGTTAAAAGATCAGGTTGTTATGAAACGACAGTTCTATGATGGGAAGAATGTGGGCGAGATTTTCCTGAACGATCAGTTGGTAATAAGAATTTATAATAAAGGTCCTTATAATAACGAATATGCCAGAGCGGATGAGGTAGCTGAAAAACTTAAGAGTTTTATTAAGGAACAAGCCGATATGCTGAAGCTTATTCCGAAGATTGTTTCCGGCAACCTTAGCATTGTCCATGGAAACGATATTCTTGACCAGGTAAATCAGGCTGACGCAATGGTGAATAACTCAACTCCTTTGCAGCAGGCAATTGCCTGGATAAATAATATTAGAATCGCGTCAGGAGTGACGACCCTGGTAAAGGAATCAGATTATCAGAGTTTGGTTCAAAATCCTGTTGTCCAACCTGAGGTTAAACCTGAAGTGAAAGTCGCAACAAAGAATGAAATTGTTGTCACGAAACTACCGGAAAAGCTTTCAAAAGAAGACGAAGCAGCACGAACTAAACTATTGAAAAAGATAGTAAGAGTTTATGAGGCGATGCCTTCTGGCGAGGCCTTGGATATCTTTGGGAAAATGTCAGACGGACAAGTCGCCGATATTTTATCGAATATGCAGGATAGAAAACTAGCAAAGATTCTAGCGGTAATGGACGCTGATAGAGCCGCTACGATCACAAAGCTGCTTGCAGATAAAAAGGCAAATAAATAAATTTATGATTGACTTTCCGGTCGATAAAAGGCTTGAAAGAATAACAGATTAGATAGAAAAGGAGGTGAAAAATGGAAATTGCACTTATTGACACGAATACCTTCCCGTACTCCGATTTTTCTACACAGGATACATCGGAAGAAAAGGGATGGAATTCTAATTTCAAGAAATTGCTTGAGGAGGTAGCTTCCGGAGAACTCGATGGCAACAAAAAAGTTGAGAAAGAGCCGAATAGAGAGAAGCAGAGACTCACCGCAATGAGCGATACGGATAAAGAATCAGAAAAGGCAGTGACTGAGCAAGGCGATAAGAATCCGGACAAAAAGGTACAGGTTCTTATAGAAAACGTATACTATTTAGTTCCTAATGCTTTAATGATAAGGGAACTGGAAAATATCGTGAAGAATAAGAATACTCTTTCCGCCAATAACAAAGAAATGCTCGATGATATAGAATCCGTTATTAGTGCATTGAAGTTACGCGGTGGAGTTGAGAAAGCCGGTATCGGGAAAACTGCTGATCCAGGACTTGCCCTAAATAGCTTTGCGTCCAATCAAATCAAAGATAGCGGTAACCTAAGCAATAATGAAATTAATCACAAAAGCCAGCAAACTTCGAATGCCGAATTAAATAAGAAGATTAACGATTTATTGCAGAAATTTCCTCTTCTTTCCGACCAGATCCATAATGCCATCGCAAAAGCTTCAAAAGAAAATAGTATTGATCAATCTGCGATACGTCCAAAAGATACTGCTTTATTGGAATTGCAGGGGCTTAAAATGGCTTTGTACCCTGGAGATGCCAAGAGAGTAGAGGATCCCGCAAAAGCTGCGTCTGATGCCCAAGATCGAGAGATCAAAGTGGTAAAGGATATTTCTTCTGAAAATAAAACGAAAATCCAAAACGTTACGGTGGTGAATTCTTTAACCCTGGATAATCAGAGGATGACGAACAAAGAAGAAATTATATTGAAGAAAGTATTTAGGGATAATGATATGGAGCGGCCCTTGATGGAAACGAAAGTATCTATCGGTAACATTTTGGGGCAACAGAATCAATCTCAGCTTGAACCGAGGATTACAGCTTCTGCTGCTGTTTCAGATGCGGGTAAATTTCGTAACGCAATTATTGATCAGATCGACAACGGTGTGAAGATGCATTATAACCCGCCACAGAATGAAGTTAGGATGAAGTTGAATCCGCCAATGCTCGGTGAAGTAACAATCAAGGTCCAACTGGTTGATGACAAAATGCAGGCAGGAAAGCAAGTATTGGTTACAAGTATGATCGTGGAGAGTGAGAGCGTGAAAGATGCTGTGATGGCAGGAGCGAACCAATTGAAGCAGTCTTTACAAGAGCAAACAGGTTTACAAGTTAAGGATTTTTCAGTAATTGTCAGGACTGGTCAGGAGTTTACTCAGCAGCAGAAGCAGAATGAGCTTCCTCGATCTATCAAGAAGCGCCGCTTTTCTGTCCTCGAGGATGATGATAAGGATGTTGCCGAGGTCCTTTCAGAAGTCGGATATGCTCTTCAAGGGATTTTAGACTATAAGGTATAAGGAGAAGTATATGGATATTACTAGTGTTGGTTCAGCTACAACAAGTACCGAGGATTCGAGAAAAACGAAAGACTCTTTGGGGAAAGATGACTTCCTGCAATTGCTGGTAACGCAGCTACGCTACCAGGACCCTTCCGCTCCGATGGATAATCAACAGATGATTGCACAATTGTCTCAGTTCACATCATTGGAACAAATGAAGAATGTCGCTTTAGCAACAGAAGGTGTTCAGGCGTTTTCAATGATTGGCAAGTATATACAAGCTGAGACTGAAAATTCGGAAACTCATGAGACGATCATTACCAGTGGTTCAGTCGTGATGATAGCGAAGCAGGCAGGTAAATATTATGCTACTGTGGATACTGGTTATGAGTTAGATGAATCAGGTAATCCACTTGCAATGAAGATCCCGGAAGCCGCATTTTCAGATGTCGTTCGGGATACGGCTTTTAAGTCGGAGGATATCTGGAATGAGCTTAAGAATAAGGGCTATCTTGATAATAATGGCCGGATAACATCCAAATTTCAGCCTAATGCTGAAAATTTTGTTTTAGATATAGATTCTCGATATGCTGACTATGGAAAAAAGATCTCAGATGTATTGAAAAATGCGCATCTCAAGACTGTAGAGGTAGAGGATGTTGTAACTGTGTCGAATTATCAAGCCTAAATAATTAGTTAAACGAAAGGAAGGTGGAAGTAAACAGTGAAAGAGGACGCAATTATTTCAGCAGCACAGAGAATAGCCGCAGAGCGGATTGGTATTAGTGGCCCGAAACAGAAACAAGCTGTTCCCCGAGGTGAATTCGAGAATTCATTGCGCCGGACACTTCAAGATGCTGATATGGGCTTGGAATTTTCGTCTCATGCGATAGACAGGCTGCAAAAAAGGAACCTGACTGTCTCGGCAGAGCAGCTTTCTCGATTAAATAATGCAGTTAACAAGGCGAGTGACAAAGGAGCCAAAGAATCTCTGATAATGGTAGATAATCTGGCAATGATTGTGAGTATTACGAATCGAAAAGTCATTACAGCAATGGATGTTGCAGGAATGAAAGAAAATGTTATTACAAATATTGATAGTGCAGTTATTAGTTAGCAGCTTGGACCTCGTAGAGGAGAGCTGTCTTTAGCTCCGAATGAGTTAAAGAATCGCTTGGAAGGAGGTTGATCTTATATGTTAAGATCGATGTTTGCTGGTCTTTCTGGCCTCGTTAATCACAAAACCGGGCTGGATGTAATTGGTAATAATATTGCCAATGTTAATACAATAGGTTTTAAGACCTCACGGGTAACGTTTCAAGATTTGCTTTCCCAGACATTAACCGGTGCTTCTTCGCCGGTAGATGGTGGGATGGGTGGTACGAACGGCATGCAAGTAGGTCTCGGTTCTAAATTAGGATCTATCGATGTTTCTATGGCGCAAGGTAATTTGCAGTCCACAGGCAACTTCACAGATCTAGCGGTTGAAGGAAATGGGTTTTTCATTTTCGGTGAAGGTGACTCCGGTAATTATAGATATTCGCGTGCAGGTAACTTTTCAATAGATGCGCAAGGTAATTTAGTCCATATTTCCGGTCTTCATGTTATGGGATGGAATGTTAATGATGCATTGACAGAAATCAACACTTCGCAGAATATTTCAGATGTTACTATACCCAGTGGTATCACAATTAAAGCGAAACAGACGGATGCGATCAAATATGGCTATAACCTTAACGCTTCGTCTTACGTTCAAGGAGAAGCCCAGTTGCAAGCCGGTAACTCCGCAGGAATGGGAAACGTTGAAGGAAACTGGACCGGTCAGGTAAACGGGGTAGCAACCACCTACGATACAGTTGGAACTCACACTATTGCAATTACGCCGCAGAAAGTAGTCGGAGAAAGGACCGGGTTAGCGGGCGAATCACCGTTAATCTCCCACAAATACCAAAAGATATCGGAATTGATCATTATGGAATCGAATCGTATCTCCGGGAGTACTCCTACTATAGGTGGGGACAACGGTGATGGGACTTATACCTTAAAGGTTATTGTTGATGGTGTTTCAAACGATATTATTGTTGCAGGTACTGATACTGTTGAGACGGTTCTAGAAAACATCAACAGGACAATCCCCGGTGTAACCGCAACACTAGCCCAGGGAAATCTTTCGATTAAAAGGAATACCGCGGGAGTTTCCAAAACAGTTGCGGTGAATGATACCGTGAGCGCTTCTGCAGCAACCTACGGGATTGCAGACCTTCTTTTTTCAAAAACCCCTGCAAATGCCGGAGGTGTCAATTTTGACACGACTTCTGTCATTCCTGCTTCGATAACCTGGGGATTTATCCCGAGTACAGGTTCTTCCGGATCTTTTAGTAATGATACGACCCATCTTTCATTTTCGTCAGGTGATTCTGGTATAATAGGGATGAACGGCATCATTGTTTCTTCAGGACAGGAAGGTTTTTCTGAAGGTGTTGCGGTTGTAAAGACCTTATCCCCTGAGATACACTCTACAACAGCCAGGGTATATGATTCACTTGGTGCTCCTAGAAACGTGATCCTTACCTTTGAGAGGACTAATGCCAATACCTGGGGCTGGTCGGCTACAGGGAATCAGGTGAGCGGGACCGGAGAGTTGACCTTCAACCAGTATGGCCAACTGCTCAGTACAACAAATGACAAGATTAATATCGGTGGTATTAACGGATCTCAGTCCGCAACGATCAAGCTTGATTTTGGCGATATTACTCAATTTGCTTCTGATTCAAGTGTCATTTCGACCTCACAGGATGGATATACTAAGGGAAACCTGGATTCGTACACGATCGATCAGATGGGTATTATAGTCGGCAGGTTCTCGAACGGTCTCAGTAGAAGCCTGGCACAAATAGCCATAGCCAACTTTAATAACCCGAGCGGTCTTCAGAAAATGGCTGATAGCAGCTTTGGTGAAACGAATAACTCGGGAGATCCTCAGATCGGTATGGCAACCTTGGGAGGCAGAGGTAAGGTGTCAACCGGTACGCTCGAAATGAGTAATGTAGATATCGCAACGGAATTTGCCAATATGATTATTTATCAAAGAGGGTTTCAAGCGAATGCAAAAACAATCTCTACAGCAGATGACTTGCTTAATACTCTGGTAAATATCAAGCGATAATCGTTACTATTAGTTTTTTAATATTTTTTTCTGATAAGGTTTGCGGTTATGAGCTGGTCCGTAACCGTAAACCGGACCAGATAAGCCGCTGGGCATTAGTGAGAATGAAAAAAGATAAAACTTTGTTTTGTTTTGTGATATATTATATATATAAATTAATTTCTGAATAAAAACGAATACAGGTGGTTATATTGGCAGAAGAAAAAAACGAAAATGAAAATCAGAATAAACAACCTGAAGGCTCAAAAAAGAAAGTTTATTTAGGTTTAACGCCTCTTCATGCAATAATCGGCGGCTTAGTAATTATGGCTATACTGACAATAATTACAGGATATTTTGCTACGCATAAAAGTATTAAGGTTGAAAAACCGGAAGAAAAGCAGCATGCTGAAAAGACAGTCGAAATGGGTACTATGTTTCCACTCGAACCCTTTATCGTTAATTTAATCGACTATAATGGAAGGCGATATTTGAAGACAACCATAGAACTGGAGATAGAAGGTCTCGCTGGTGAAGATAAGAAAAAAGAAGGTGAAGGAGAGGGTGGGGCTAATAAAGAATTAGAAAAGATGGTCCCGTTCATGCGGAATATCATTATAAATATCCTTTCCTCAAAAACATTTAAGGATATCAGTAGTGTTGAGGGAAAAGATAGTTTGCGGCAAGAAATTGCTTTTCGAATAAATAATGCGATGACCAAAGGTAAAATTAAAAACGTCTACTTTAAAGAATTTGTTATCCAGTAAGTTTTTTATGGTATCAGGATTTTTGATTGGTACTTTTTAGAACGCTCATAGCGCTGAAAGAAGTAGCAAGTATTTTTAAAGTGGGAGGAGTATATAATGGGCACAGAAATGACACAAGAAGAAATTGATGCTCTGCTTTCAAATATGGCACAGGGTGATAGTTCCGAATCTTCTTCTTCATCTTCTCCTGGAGCAGCAAGTGAGCTATCTCAAAACGAGATAGATGCTTTACTCTCAGGCGATAGCCCGGTTTCATCTTCACCATCAAGGACCGACAATTCTCGAAATGCCGCTCAGTCAAAACCGATCAAACAGGATACTAGAGCTCAATCGATGCAGTTTTCTTCCTTTGACAGGCAATCTGCATATCAAGGCAAAAATGATATTGGCATGATACTTGATGTTCCTATGGAACTGACGGTTGAACTTGGGCGAACAACCATGTATATTAAAGATATACTTGATTTAGGTCCTGGATCAGTTGTCGAGATTAACAGGTTGGCGGGTGAGCCAATTGAGTTGCTTGTAAATGGAAAAGTAATTGCCAAAGGTGAAGTTGTAGTTATCGATGAGAAATTCGGACTGAGGATCACTGAGTTATTAAATCCTACAAATGAAGCAAATAATAATTAATTATGATCAAACTTAAAATTTCACGGAAAATTTCGTTCCTAGTAAGCTGTATCCTGTTGATTGCCTTTCTGTCCGGATGTGCATTGGCATTGGCTACGGATATTCCCGCTGGCACTGATAGTTTTGTATCCCAGAACGAGCAGCAGCAGGAAGAAAAACTGTCATGGGAAGATTACAAAGAACCTGGAACCGCATCTCAGAATAAATCCATTTTCAGGTCAATATTTGGTTTTATCTGGAAATTAACGATAGTAATCATTCTTCTCTATGTCACCATTAGAATCCTGAAGTTATTTTATGAAAATAAAGTGTCGATGAAAGGTGAAGGGACTAACTTCGCAGTGCTCGATACTTTTTATATAAAACCAAACCAGGCACTCCATGTTGTTGAGATAGTAGACAGATTTTTTGTTTTAGGGATAACCAGCCAGGCTATTAATGTTATCTGTGAAATAACTGATACTGATAAGATAGCTGCAATGAAAAAAGTTGAGAAACCGGTAGATTCTATGGATTTTAAAGGTAGTCTTTTAAGTGTTTTAGGGAAAAAACGCTCTCCAGTTGACGAGAGGATTGCCCAAAGCTCTCAAAAAATACTTGACCATATTAATAAGCTGTCAGGGAGATAGTTTTTTGTTAAATACCAAAAAATATGTTTTCATTTTCTTGGGTTTAATTATGTTCCTGTTTCCCGTATTGACGTGGGCAGCGCCTATTCCTCTGCCCAACATTAATATCGGGGTGTCTCAGGCGAATTCGCCTGCGGAGATGAATACCTCCCTGCAAGTATTGATCTTATTAACTGTATTATCTCTGGCACCGTCATTATTAATTATGATGACCTCATTTACCAGGATTGTCATTGTCCTATCCTTTGTTCGGAATGCGCTGGGAACCCAGCAGGCCCCACCGACGCAGCTTATTGTCGGATTAGCCTTGTTTTTAACGTTTTTTGTGATGGCACCAACGTTTACGAAGATTAATGATAATGCTGTCAAGCCTTTCACTGCCGGAAAGATTTCGCAAGAAGAAGCCATGACGCAAGGAATGGCACCCTTACGTGATTTTATGTTTCGGCAGACCAGGCAAAAAGACTTGGCGCTTTTTGTTCAACTTGCCAAACTTCCCCGTCCGAAAAATAGGGCTGACATTCCTACCCATGTTTTGATTTCTTCTTTTATTATCAGCGAGATTAAGACAGCGTTCCAAATGGGTTTTGCAGTATTTGTACCATTCCTCGTTCTCGATATTGTTATCGCCTCGTTATTAATGTCTATGGGTATGATGATGTTACCTCCTGTAATGATATCCTTGCCATTTAAAATACTCTTGTTCATTTTAGTCGATGGATGGAGCTTGGTTGCCAGATCTTTAGTAATGAGCTTTCATTAGCTGCAAATCGTTCTTTCATTCTCAGGTTTCTTTTTCCCTGTCGTGATTTTTGTCTTGACTTTTATGCTGTTTGAATTTTAGACTAGTATGTAGGAGTATCTAATGAATCAGGATATAGTAATAGGAATAGCACAGGAAGCGGCTTATACCGCGCTGATGTTATCAGCACCTGCCTTAGTCACAGGGTTAATAGTTGGATTGCTGATCAGCATTTTTCAGGCAGTGACCCAGATTCAGGATGCCACCCTCACGTTTGTTCCAAAGCTGATCGTTGTCGGTATCACCGTTTTAGTCCTGAGTGGCTGGATGCTGACGGTAATAACTGATTTTACCGCAAAGATTTTTACTAATCTGTATTATTTTGCAATGTAAATGTATTTTTTAGATATAACACTTAAAAATTTTCAGATTTTTCTAATAGTACTGCTTCGAATAAGCGGTATTTTTGTTTTGTCTCCTGTTTTTGGCGCTGCCAGCTTGCCTCAACGAGTAAAAGTTTTTGCTTCTGTTTTTTTTTCGTTTGTAATACTGCCTCAAGTGGTAGCTACTAGTTTTGAAATTCCTATGTATTTTTTGGGATATGCTATTATTCTTTTCAGGGAATTGCTTGTTGGTGTGATTATTGGTTTCGCGGCAATGGTTATTATGAATATTATTCAGTTTGCAGGGAAGATGGTTGATATGGGTATGGGGCTTCACATGGCGAGCGTTGTTGACCCCATGAACAGAGATCAGGCTTCTGTTATAGGTCAGTTGTTTTACTTTATCGCCATATTGATTTTTTTGTTAACCAATAGTCATTACTATTTAATAAGTGCAGTTGTTAAAAGTTTTGAAGTCATTCCAATCAATGGGCTTGTTATTGATGGAAGAATAATTGATCTATTGCTAAATCTGTTCACCAGAATATTTTCCATTGGGTTTCAGATTGCTATGCCTATAGCCGGAATTCTGTTTATATTGACATTTACCTTAGGTATTATGTCTAAAACGGTTCCACAATTAAATGTTTTTTTTGTTGGAATTCCTTTGCAGATTATAATCGGGCTGATACTTCTCATGTTTTCATTTACTCTTTTTTATCCGGTATTTCTTAATTTGATTATGAGTATGAAAGATGATCTATTTGCTGTTGTAAAAGCATTAGGAAATCCCTGATGAGGAATAATAATGGCTGATCCTTCAAAAACTGAAAATGCTACCCCCCGTAGAAAACAGGACGCAAGAAAAAAAGGTCAAGTTGCGAAAAGTAGCGAAATATCTGCAACCATAACCTTTGTTGCCGCCTTACTGCTCCTCAAGTTTTTTGGCAGGGGGATAATGGATCAGTTAAAGAATTATTTGCAGTATATTCTTAGCCATTTGCACGAAATGGATTTTACCCATCAAAATGTTTTAGCTTATGAGATGGATGCGTTTATAAAGATGGCTGTGATCCTGCTGCCTTTTATGCTGATCATTGCACTTGCTGCTGTGGGCGTCAATTATGCTCAAATCGGTTTCTTTTTTTCGTTTGAACCGATCAAGCCTTCCTTTAACAAAATTAATCCGTTTACAGGGTTCGCGAGGATTTTTTCTAAACGGGGTTTAGAAATGCTTGTTAAGTCACTGCTTAAGATTGTTGTAATTAGCTGGATAGTTTACGGTGTGATCAAGAAGGCTATTCCTGACCTGATTCCTCTTATCGACTCAGATTTGACGAGTGCCTTTTTTACTATCGCGGATGTATGTTATCAGATATCTTTGAGAGTAGCTATTTTTTTCATAATAATATCTATAGCTGATTACTATTGGCAGAGGCATACTCATGAAGAGTCTCTTAAAATGAGTAAGCAGGAAGTAAAGGATGAGTCAAAAAGGACTGAAGGAAATCCACAAATAAAGGGCGAGATCAGAAGACGGATGCGTCAGATGATGAGGAGCCGTATGATGACCTCAGTCCCTAAGGCAGACGTGGTGGTAACGAACCCGACCCATATTGCAGTTGCGTTACTGTATGATGCAGACAATATGGTCGCTCCGAAAGTCGTCGCAAAGGGTGCCCAGCTTATTGCCGAACAAATCAAGGACCTTGCGAAAGAATCAGGCGTACCGATAATCGAAAACAAACCTCTGGCGAGAACACTATTTAAAACCGTGGAAATTGGGGAAGAGATACCTCAGGACCTCTTTAATGCGGTTGCCGAAATTCTTACCTACGTTAACAAGCTTACCGGTAAAACATTCGGGCTATAGTAAAGTTTTCTTGTAATGCCGGTTATTTCTTGAAGTTCCTTCACAAATGGCCAAATAAAAACTATAATAGAAATAAGTAACAAATTTTTGCATATAACACAAATATTGTATTGTAGTCTTTGCTTATGCTTACTGGCACCAGCGTGGACTAAGGATATCGAATGGCTCAAGCCGCTACAGCAAAGAATGAGCGTGGATCAGATCTTCTAGTTGCAATTAGTATTGTTGTAATACTGGGTATGATGCTTTTCCCGGTCCCGACGTTTATTGTCGATGTTATGGTTGCTTTTAACCTGACAATTTCACTGATAACGCTTCTTGTGACGTTATATGTGGTTGAGCCGGTCCAGTTCTCGATTTTCCCATCCTTTTTAGTTATTATGACGATGTTCCGGGTAGCGCTGGGTATATTAATTACCAGGGCGATACTTATTAATGCTTCAGCGGGTAATATTATTAATGCTTTTGGTAACTTTGTTGTCGGTGGTAATTATGTTGTCGGGATTGTTATCTTTATAGTTCTGATCGTTGTCCAATTCATCGTTATAACGAGCGGCGCACAGCGGGTTGCAGAAGTTGCAGCCAGGTTTACGTTGGATGCCATGCCTGGTAAGCAAATGAGTATTGATGCGGACCTCAACGCCGGACTGATAACCGAATCCCAGGCAAGGGCAAAGCGAGAATCGATTTCCGCAGAAGCCGACTTCTATGGCGCCATGGACGGTTCTACGAAGTTTATTCGTGGTGACTCTATTTCGTCGATAATTATTATTGTGGTGAATATCATCGCAGGTTTTATTATTGGTATTATGCAGCTAAAAATGTCCTTTGTTCAGGCACTGCAAACCTATACACTTCTCACTGTTGGTGCCGGGATTACCCTTCAGATACCTTCTTTGCTGGTTTCTGTTTCAACGGGTATCATCGTTACTCGGGCTGCCTCGGTATCGAATTTAGGCAAACAGATTGTTTCACAGGTGTTTTCCAGTTCTAGAGTTATTGCTATAGCCGCGGGTGTTTCGTTTTTTATGGTTTTTATTCCGGGCATTCCAAAAATCCCTTTTATTATACTTTCCGGACTCGTTGGCTATGTGGCCTATACTATGTCCGAGAATCAGAAGAAAGACGATATTAAACAGAAGAAAGAAGAAGAAAAAGAGAAAAAAGTATCAGCCGGCACTCCTGAGAGCGTCATGCCTCTTCTTCATTTTGATCCGGTCGAGTTGGAAATCGGCTATGCCTTGATCCCGTTGGTTGATCCCGAACAGGGGGGAGATTTGCTGGATAGTATTACAAGTATCAGGAAGCAGACCGCTCTTGAATTTGGAATAATTGTTCCACCTATAAGAATAAGAGATAACATGAATTTGCCACCGAATAAATATGTCATAAAAATGCACGGAGTAGAAGTATCTGTCGGGGAGTTAATGGTTGGACGCTATCTTGCTATGAATCCGGGTACTGCCAAAGATAAGATTCAGGGATATGATACGACAGAACCTACCTTTGGGTTGCCGGCAACCTGGATAACTCAAAATGACAAGAACAGGGCCGTAGCACTCGGATATACGGTCGTTGATGCGTCGGCTGTTGTGACGACCCACATTACAGAAACCATAAAAAATAATGCATCTGAACTGGTTGGCCGGCAGGAAGTTCAAGCCCTAATTGAGAACGTGAAAGAAAACTATCCTGCAGTTATTGAAGAATTAATCCCCAAGGTGCTGACGTATGGAGAGGTTCAAAAAGTACTTCATCGATTGCTCTCTGAGAGAGTATCAATCCGAAATCTTCTGATTATTCTGGAGACCTTGGCTGATTATGGTATCAAAACCAAAGATCCTGATCATTTAACGGAGTACGTGAGGCAGTCACTGAGAAAACAAATTTCCAAACAGTACGCTGATGAGGATCGAGTGCTTCATGTCATCACCTTTGATCCCGAAATTGAACAAAACATCGCTGATTCGATTCAGTACACGGAACAGGGAGCTTTCACCGCTCTGGCCCCTGAATATTTGCAGCGGCTGTTCAGTGCTATTGCAGATAAAACAGAGAAAATTGTTTCTCAAGGATATCAACCTATTGTCCTATGTTCGTCAATAGTGCGGCCCCATTTGAAGAGGATGATAGACAAAACAATGCCGGGGTTAGTTGTCCTTGCCTATAACGAAATTGTTCCTGAAGTAGAAATTAGATCGCTAGGGATGGTGGAAATGAGATGAGGATAAAAAAATATAAAGCTAAAGATATGAAGGAAGCCTTAGTGCAGGTGAAGCAGGATTTTGGACCTGATGCAGTCATACTTCATAGCCGGAATGTATTTGAAGGCGGTATGTTCGGTCTTTTCGGCAGAGAGATGGTCGAGGTAACTGCCGGAGGGGAAATCAATATACTCGAAGATCTCGTTGCCAAGAAGAAAGAATATTTCAATATCGAAAATAATGTTCCGGGAGCCTCTCCTAGAAGCCATTTTAAGATCAATGTGGCTTCGAATGAAGCTGCGAAACCGGTATTGGTAGCAAGTGACGAGAAGTTAGAGAAATTATCGAAACAGATAAGTCTGGTAGAGAGCCAACTCGGTCATTTATCTCAAAACCTGTCGGTCGTTATAAATTCCATTAAATCACTAAATACAAAGAATTATAACCGCAATCTGTCAGGAGTTTTTGAATACCTTATTGCCTTAGGTATTAAGGAAAATATTATCGCCGTAATCGTCAAAAAATTAGAAGAAGAGATGTTGGGCAAAGACTTGAGGGACAAGGTAAAAGTCGAACAGTTTCTACGAGCCGAACTGCTTTCGATGATCAGAACCAGCGGACCTATCGAACTGCCGAAGCAAAAGCAGAAAATTATCGCTTTCATCGGGTCAACAGGTGTTGGTAAGACGACTACTATTGCAAAGTTAGCAGCGAATTATACACTTATGCAAAAAAAGAAGGTCGCTTTGATTACTATTGATACTTATCGGATCGCCGCGATCGAACAGCTCAAGACCTACGCGAATATAATCGGAGTGCCGATTGATGTGGTTTTTACCCCAGAAGAATTCAAGCAGACGCTAGCCGCTCACAAAGAAGAAGACTTGATTTTGATAGACACTGCGGGAAGAAGCCCCAAAAACACACAGCAGATGAAAGAGCTTAAGAAATTTTTAGATATGGGTGGTCCAGGAATTGAGAATATATTGGTTATCTCTGCCACCTCAAAAGATGGAGATGTTGAGGATACGGTAAGCAGATTTGATATAATTAAGAGTGAAAATATCGTTTTCACTAAACTGGATGAAACCTCGACATTTGGCGTTATCATAAATGTTCTTTACAATAGCAATAAAAAGCTTTCGTACTTTACTACCGGACAGAATGTTCCTGACGACTTAGAAGTTGCAAAAGACAGAGATCTACTTGAAAAAATTATGGGACAAAGTGTTTTAGAGCTATAATCCCTTTTCAAAAAGGGAACAGGAACTAGTCTTTGTAATACTAACAAGAAATAATCATAAGGAAAAATTATGGACCAAGCAGACAAATTAAGGGAGTTAGCCAAAGTACATCGACCAGCCGCCGCTGTATTAAATAACAAGAGAACAATTGCAGTTGCAAGTGGCAAAGGAGGCGTTGGAAAAACCAATTTTTCTGTCAATATTTCCATCGCTCTCAATCAGTTAGGACAGAAAGTGATACTTCTGGATGCTGATTTAGGTATGGCAAATATTGACGTTCTATGCGGGCTTTCTCCTAAGTACAATCTGGGGCATGTCATCAACAACAAGAAAAGCTTCGGTGAAATTGTAATCGAGTGTTGCGGCGGCATAAATGTAATTCCCGGAGTTTCTGGTGTTGAAGAATTAACCTCACTTAACCTTGAGCAGCAGCAGATATTTTTTGAACAACTGGAGATCTTTGACAAAGTCGATATGAGTAAAATATTGGTCATCGATATTGGCGCAGGAATGGCTCCGACAGTGATCAATTTTCTTCTTGCAAGTAACGAGAGTATAATTATAACAACTCCAGAGCCTACTGCTATGATGGACGCATATGCTATAATAAAAACTATTGTAGGTAAAAAACCGGATGCGGATATTAGCATTATTGTTAATATGGTAAAGAGCAAAGAGGAAGCAGTTCAAGTTTTTCATTCAATGAGTATGATAACTCAGCAATTTTTGAATCATCAGCTTCAGTATTTAGGTCATATTCTTTCTGACCCGGTTGTTTCCAAATGCGTAAAGCAGCAAAGTCCTTTTTTGTTGTCATATCCTCATAGCCAGGCGAGTAAATGTGTCAGGGAAATAGCACTTCGATTATTAAATAGAAAAGATACGGTACATCGAGGTGGCATAAAGAATTTATTTGAAAGACTAGGTTCGTTTTTTGGAGGATAGCGATGATAAAAATGATTGCCATTTCAATTGGGATGATTGCGATGGTTATCGTTGCTGTTGCAGGGTATTTATCAAACGTTTCATTTAATAGTCTGATCGGGAGAGCAATTTTTTCATTTTTCATTTTTTATTTGATAGGAACGGTATTTGGACTTATAGTTTTGAGGAATATTTTAGCAGTACTGGAGCGCAGAAAAATAGCAGATCTGGATAACGAAAGAAAAAGTTTAGAAGAAAAAATTAAGCAGAAGCAAAGCGAGATAGAAAGTCGACCATAGGATACGTGTTAGAATCTTTATGTTTTTTAAAGTATAATTTAAAGATCGGAAGAAAAGAGAATTTATGACATATCTGGCTGATACCTATAAAATTAATGAAAAAGAAAAAAAGGCTTCCAGTGTTGCACTTTCTGTAGAGAAAGAACATCTTGTCATCCAGTATATCCCTCTAGTTAAGTATGTTGTCGGTAGAATGGGCATTAATCTGCCTCCCGGTTTAGATAACGATGACCTGGTATCTATCGGATGCTGGGGGTTGATCGATGCCGCTAAGAAATTCGACGAAAACCGAGGGGTTCAGTTTAAGACATACGCCATGACTAGAATTCGCGGCTCCATCCTTGATGAGCTTCGCCGACTGAGTTTGGGTGGCCAAGCGTTATGTAGAAAAGCCCAGATGTTAGAGAAAGCTTTCGCAAAAGTTGAACTCCAGAAAGGGAAGCCTGCTAGTGTAGAGGAAGTTGCGGCTGTACTTCAGATTTCGAAGGATGATGTGGACAAATTGATGGCTGAAGTGAATCTGTCTTTTTTGTTGAGTCTTGATACTAATAATAGCTATGGCGAAGAAGGCGATAATAAAGTAGATACCATTGTTGATCAGAATGCTGAAGGGATTGACGTTTTCATCCAAAAAAATGAGCAGAGAGAAATGCTTGAAAGAGCTTTAGATTGTTTGTCCGATCAAGAAAAAATGGTTATTAATCTGTATTATTATGAGGAATTAACCTTAAAAGAGATTGCTAAAATCCTTAAAGTTTCCGAATCGAGAATATCCCAGATTCACGGAAAAGCTATTTTTCATTTAAAAACAAAGTTAAAAAGACATGATGTAGTATTTTGATAGAATCCTAATAATATATGAATACAATCTTAACCGAAGGAATCTCGTTAGTCGTATCTGATGATGAATTATCAGCATTTATTCAGACTGATGAAGATATAGAAGAATTCCCTGATTACGATCGGATGCTGGGATTGCTGGCTTCCCAAGGAATAAAGTTCGGTATTAAGAAGAAGCTATTCGAAAAGAGATCAAATTTTCTTCATAATTCCAATCAATCCCGAAAAATTATAATTGCTGAAGGTGTGAACCCTAAAAATGGAGAAGATGCTCAGATCGTATTCCATTTCGAAATAGAAAGAAAATCAGGAATACCAAGGATTGATGCCCGTGGACGTGCTAATTTTAAAGACTTGAACTATATTGTGAACGTTGAGGAAGGCACGCTTCTTGCTGAGAAGAAACCATTAACGAGAGCAAAATCAGGAACGAACATCTTTGGAAAAGAACTGCGAGGTATCGATGGTAAAGATATTTCTCTGGAAACCGGAAAGAACATAAAAATTTCATCTGCCGGGTTAAAGTTTTATGCTGCCTGTTCTGGCACTCCCACTTATAAAAATAATAAGATCGATGTCTTAAAAAAGATCAGGGTTAATGGAAATATTAATTATTCAGTTGGCAATATTGATTTTGTTGGGGAAATTGAGATCCTTGGGGACGTTGAACAAGGGTTTTATGTGAAGGCCGGAAAGAATATTACTATAAATGGCAATGCTATCGGAGGAAGTATCGAGGCAGGAATCAGTCTTATAGTCAAAAATGGGATTGTTGCTACTGAGAAGAATGTTATAACAGTCAAAAAAAATATCGAAGCAAGGTTTGTTGAGAATAGCAGGATTATTGTCGGGAAAGACTTGTATGCAGAAAGATGGTTGCTTCATAATAATATTAATTGCGGAGGTAAAATTATTGTTGGTGGTGAGTCAGGTGAAGGGCTGGTCCTGGGCGGAGAGTATAATGCCGGTATCTCATTTGCAGCAGGAGAAATTGGTACGGATGTTTATGTCAGGACGGTAGTATCCGTAAATTATTCGAAAGAATATTACAAAGAAGATGGGCTCTATATTCATTATTTTGAACTCATGAAAAACGTTAATAATATAGAGGACTTAATAAAGAAGAATTATAATAATATCGAAAATATTAAAAGATCAGAGAGACTAAATATTATTCAAAAAGCGGAACTTATAGAACAATTCGGAGAAAAAATATATGATAGTAAATATAAGAAAAAAGAGTTGGAAGATGAACTCCTTGAATTTAAAAATTTTTTGTTAGAAAAAAAGTATGTTTTAGAGCCGGTAATTGTAGCTAAAAGAGGTGTGTGGCCCGGAGTAGAAATTAGAATTAATGGAACAATCTTGAAAATAAGAAAGAAAATGGAAGGTGTAGTTTTTGGTTTTGATCAGGGCAAGATAACAGTAAATAAGTACGAGGAAAAAAAACATGAGTTACATTGGTTCAATTGATTTTAGCGGCATGCTCAATGATCGTCCTGACAGTACGAAGGTAAGCTTCCAGGAACAGAATAAAGTACATCAGCATCACATCGCGGATACTCAGGAACGCGTGAGAGATGAAAAAAGGGAGACGATTATGGAGCCCTTTGAAGCTGAAGATGCCAGGATTAAAGACGAAAACAAAGGGAAGTCAGATCAAGGCAGGCACAAAAAAAATAATGAGGAAGATGATGGAAAAGAAAGTAAATATATTATTCCTACCGATGAAGACCTTGGGCAAAAGTTTGATTTTTCGGCGTAATTATGGTAACTTCGTGAATAGTTACAGATTATAGTGGTATGCAGTGTGGGGATAAGGCAAATATATATCGAAACCCTGATTAAGTTAAGTAAGAATTGGTAATGTGTTTTTAGTTTAATCATGGAAGTATCTATTTATAAGGGGCGTGGGAAATTGTTTAGAAAATTCATCACTATATTAATGATAGTATTAAGTCTTTTAGGGTGTAGTGCCGGTGCTTCGGTACCTATTATTAATGCTATGGCAGAACAATATAATGGTCATGACGTGGGTGTAGTATACGTTAACAATGAAATAGTTCTTCGTTTCTATTCAAAAGGTATTTACTGGAGCCCTTATGTTCGAGCTAAAGTTGTCGCTGATATGCTTGCTGAAATTGGCAATAACGGGATTGATTTGTCTTCGATTAAAGTCCTGAATGGAACAACAGCCTTGGTTGCTATTGTTGGGAACAGAGAAGTATTCCGTGTTTACGAAGATGATGTGAAATATAATAATTCGACTGCCGAAAGTCTGATTAGTGATTGGGCAAAAAACATCAGGGATGCTGTGACTATCGGTAAAGTTGATTATTCTTCCGAAAAAAAACTTTTGAGCGAAGAAGTCACTACTGGCAACGTAGCTAGGCCACAGGCGCTAGTAAATACGACTCCGGTTTTAGTAGATACCGGAAAGTCTGCTATTTCCCGTAAACATCATTTTTCTGATAGCATTAAGTCGATTATTGTTAGTAATAATCATTTTGTACCAAATTTTGGAAAGTTTTTTATGAAAATCGATTATAGCATAGTAATAATTATACTTACTTCGGCTGGTGGCTTCCTGTTATCAATTGCAGGAATTTCTATGTTTCTAAAAAAGAAACGGCTTATGTCGGAAGATGAAGGTATCGCTAGCCGGGCATCAAGCGAAGAACTGGAAAATTTAGTTTCGCATTTGATATCTGAACTTGAGGAAAAGTCGGACAGAATTACACACGAATTCCAGGAGAAGACCGATTATCTGGTATCATTATTATCCCAAATTGATCAGAAAATTATCTCTCTTGAGGCACTAAAGCAGGAAGGCTCTTTGCCGGAATCCGAAAAACCTGCGAAACAGATAGATAAGAAGCAACCCCTAAAGAAAAAGTTAGTAGTTGTAGAAGAAGACGATGATGACGACGAACTCAATGAACAGAATAATGCCGTTTTACCAACCTTTGCTCAGATTGATAAACAGCATAGAACTAAACAGGAAATAATTTACGAGCTGTCAGATAACGGGAAATCAATTACTGAGATCGCTAAGAAGTTAGGTATCGGGGTCGGCGAGGTTAAACTTATTCTGGATCTCAAGCAGTAAACATGATATTACTCAAGCAATCTTTTTATTAACGGGCCTTCTCTGTTGGTATTTGACATTATTTTTTTATCAAGATCAACTTTTGCTTGTGAAGTTGCGACTTTTAGTTTGCTAATACAAGAGACACAGTAATGTCCTTTATCAATTGATTTGCCGCAGGCAATGCATGAACCCGTTATCGGAAGGTTAACAGCTTTTATTCTGCCTTCCCTTACGAATTTCGATATAAGTTCTTCTGATACCTCTGTTATCGCTGCAACCTCAGAGAGCGTTGCCTTCGGATAATCTCTTAAGTATTTGTAAACGACCTCAAAAGACTTCTCCTCAGCTTTTTTGCATTCGATACAGATATCTCCCGGACCTGAGAAAACTCTGCCACAAGTCGAACAATTTTTTATCCCTAAAATGATAATCGACCCCCTTATGATTTCTACCGGAGGAAACAATTTTCCAATTAAATTTTTGTATATTTTTTCTTCCGGCAAGATTAATGATAAAATATATAATAACGAAATAAATTTCCTTAGTGATGATATCTATATATTACCACGTAATTCATTTTTCGTAAAAAAACATAAACGAAATAAGCTTTCATATCGATATTATAGTTAGTGCTTTTAATAAATTAGTAAGTTAGGATAAAAATGCAATTATCAACAATAATATTTTTGCTCTGGGGTTTTGCCTGCATGATCTTAGCCTTTACTTTGGAAGGTGGTCATGTAACAGCGCTGCTTGCCCCTACAGCCGGATTGATTGTATTCGGCGGTACGATTGCTGCTATAGGAGTAGCCTTCCCTTTAAGTGAACTTAAAAGTCTGCCAGGAGCCCTAAAAATCCTGGTTTCCTATAAGAAAAGAGATTTGGTAGAGTCAATTAACTATTTCAGAGATCTCTCAGCCATTACAAGAGGTGAGGGCCTATTAAGCTTAGAAAAGGAAATTGATAAAATATCAGATCCTTTTTTAAAAAAAGGCTTACAGTTGATGGTTGATGGCGTTGAGAGCAATACACTTAAGGATATCCTGGAGTTGCATATGGAATTAGCTTCAATTCGTCATAAAGTAGGAATCGAGGTGTTTGAAGCTGCCGGAGGTTTTTCTCCTACTATGGGCATCATCGGTACGGTAATGGGCCTTGTCCATGTTTTAAGTAATCTGAGTGATCCGTCTAAGTTAGGTCCTGCAATTGCTATGGCGTTTATCGCGACATTATACGGTGTTGCTTTTGCTAATTTAGCCTACCTGCCTTTAGGTGCAAAGCTTAAGGCTTATGACAAATCTGAGCTGTATGAGCGACAATTCCTTCTGGAAGGGTTATTGCTTTTACAGGAAGGCGCGTCCCCAACCTTAATGGTTGAAAAACTAAAGGGCTTTCTAGAAAAAGGAGAGCTTGCCGAGTTTGAAATCACGTTAAAGAAAAAGAAATAAGTATGAGAAAGAAACATGAAGAAAAACCGGTTAATCATGAGCGTTGGCTTCTTACCTATGCAGATCTGATAACACTGCTTATGATATTTTTTGTGGTATTGTACGCCTTGAGTATGCTCGATGCTAGTAAATACAAGCAACTTAGCGAATCACTGAAAATATCGCTTGGAGTAGGAACTCCGGAAATGACCAATTTTGAAGGAGGGCAGATTACCCCCTATTTAAATACGCCGCAATCTGACGAGCAAGACATGAAGAAATATTTCGAAGAACTTCAGAAGCAGAATGAAGCTCAACGAGAGCAGGAAGCGATGGAAGCATATAAATTAGAAGAGGTTAAGGGGGTAATTGATAAATATTTAGAAGAGAATAAAATGACTGCAAATGTATCAACGCAGCTTGATGATAGGGGCCTCGTTATTAGAGTGAACGAGACATTGCTTTTCGATTCCGGTCAATCGTATATAAAATCTGAGTTTTCGCGAAGGCTTATTGACCTGGGAAAAATACTCAATAAAACAGATAATTATATAAGAATAGAAGGCCATACCGATAATGTCCCGATTAGTAACGATCAGTATAGGTCCAATTGGCAGCTATCGACAGCTCGGGCAACCAATGTTACGGAACTATTGATCCATAGTGCAGGTATGGCCCCAAAGAGATTATCAGCAGTTGGCTATGCTGAGTTCAGGCCAATAGCCATTAATACTTCGTTTGCAGGAAAAACAAAGAATAGAAGAGTAGATATCTTAATAATAAATAGTAAGTACAATTCTGTTGAAGGAAATAAATAGTTCTTTGGGGTTCTCAATGAAAACTTGAAAAGAATTATCTGGATTAAATGATCGGATTGTAGATGCCTTTTGTGAGCCATTCAGGCACCAGATCTATGACTTCGATAAGAATTGACGGATCATTTTTTATTTTGGCAATATGGGATTTATAAGGAGTATCTTTAACGAGGATTGCTCGACGTTTAATCGTTGCTATCTTAATGTTCCTTATGTTTTCATATTCTGTTTTTAATTGTTCAAGAAATTTCTTTCTTGCTTTGTTTTGTAACTGGTCAGTAACTTTTCGGACAAGTGTTTCTGTTGCCGCTATACTGGTAACACTCCAGTTTTTTACTTCGATATCCCAGAGAATATTGTTTTTATCCAGGGCGATTATATCGATCTCACCTACCGTTCCTGTTGACGTCTCAATCCTTTTCTGAAATTCCAATATTTCCATTTCGTAAGCTTTTTTGTAATAATAAGCAGCAACTAATTCCCCGAAAATACCTTTAATAACGCTCTGTTGCTTCATTTCTTTTAACATATTAGCCATGCCGATAATTCCGGATATAACATAAAGATGATTTTTTTCTATAAAGACAAAGTTGCCGAATATTTCATAAAGTGTTTCTTTAAATAATATTTTTACATCGTTATTTACACTGAATTTCAGGTCGTGAAGGATATGTTTTCCCTGTGTTGAGTATTCTAAAATATTGTAGAGGAAATAGTAACCTTTAATGAACGCGCCGTTCCAAATTCGCGGCTGTGTACAATTATTCAGCTTCTCCAATAATTCTTTTTGAAGGTTGAGAGGTAGCATATTGAAGAATTTCAAAGCATTGTTGGTAAAATATTTTAATTTTTCGATAAGCTCCTGGTTTTCTATTGTGTGAGCCAGGATTATGTGTTCTATCTCAAACTGCCGGTTAATATTTTTCAAAAGCCTCTCGACACCCAGCCGGCGCAACAAATGATTGTCGTGTTTTGTCTCAAGCAGGAGTTCGATTACTAATTTAGGTTCGGCATTGTTTAATTCTATTAGTTCTCTGGTTGTGAATTTTCTAAGGCAATTATTATCATGTTCATCGAATCCGTAACGGATGATTTTTGTATATAGTTGGGAAATTACTGCATTTCTTAATCGATGCTCAAAATAACTGATAGAGTTAAGTTCATCGCTGCATTCCTTCTCATCTCCTTCGCGCAATACAAAATTTTCCCGTCTTAGGCGTGCTACTTTTTTCTGCAATACCTCGATCTTCGTGGAATATCCGCTATTAATATCATTTTCGTATACTTGAGGGGTCTGCTGTTCGCTTTCCCTCATAAGGAGATAGTATTTTCTCTCGATCTGCTCTAAGGAACTTATTCGTGAATAGAGCTCATCTGCATGATTTTGCAGTTCCAGGAGCTTGTTCCTTAAAGCATTACTTTCATCAAAAATAATTTTATTTCTCGTTTTTCTCTTCTGAATTGTTTTGAGGTAATGGTCGAATTTACCGTTATTAATATCATAATAACTGAAAGTTGCTAAGACTTTTCTTGATTGGCCGTCCAGTATTCGTATGTTTCCTTGATTACTGATAAGCACTATGGTTTTGTACTCATCTTCTTCAAAAAATCGAAGAAGTTTTGTCGTGAGTATTTGAGCTATTCTTTGATAGTTATTTTCATTGTTTGGGTGTTTGTTATTGCGCATGTTTTTTGTCCCTTACAATAAATTTTAACATGTATCAGGGTGAATGTCGCGAAGGATATGGTTTTTCTTCAGACTAATTGCTGATTTAACCTTATATTGCCTGGGTTAGCTAGAAATTTGAGGCGCTAAAAAGTAGAGGACTTACCGATGATAAGTCCTCTACTTGAAAAGATCAAATAGCTAGTATTGATTTGTTTATGCGGCTTTTTTTATTTCAGTTCTTCTTTCATTTTTTCGTAATTCGAACTGCCTTCCCATTTCATTTAGCTGCTCGCTATTAAACAGATCTCTTGTCGCCTGAAATACTTTGATTTCCTCTTTTCCTGCATGGAGGATGAGAAGTTCGATGAGGACAACAAGTTTGGGAATCCAGCGCTCTTGGTCAACGGGCATTTTGCTAAGATTGTCGAGCATCGATTCTAATTCATAGTGTTCTTCCAAAGATTCGAGTAATAATTCATGGACCTGGGCTTTGCCTTTAAACGCTTGGTAAAGCGTATCTTCTTCTGTAGATAAGTGAAGAGAAAGCTCTGTAAGTATGGTCTCAAATAGATCCTGCCGTTTACTTAGAGTATTATCAGTTGTGCTTTTTAATTCAGTAAGAGCATTCTTGACTAAATCATGATCTCGTTTAATGAGTTGTAGAATGTCCATCATTACCTGCTCCTTTCTTTTCTCTTAGGGATAGGTCTTTTCGAGAATATTAAGCAGCCATTTTCATTCTCCCACGGGTTTCCCTTTTATTTGTTTCGAATATATTCCCCATTTCCTCCAATTGATTTTTGCTTAGTATTTCTCTGGCTAGGTCAAAGACTTCTTCTTCTTCGGTTCTAATATGGTTTTCAACGATTTCCCGGAGTACTCGTAGTTGTGGCAGCCAACGTTCTTCTGATTTTGGTCTGCTTTTCAGTTCATTGAGAAGTAATTCGATGATATGGTGCTCTTCTATTGATTCGAGCATGCGTTCCGCCGCTTCCTTTTCTTTTTTAAGCGGATTATAGAGGATATCTTCTTCTGCTTTAATGTGGAGGATAAGATCGTTTTTCAGTGTAGTGAATAGGTCCGTCCGTGATTTTATAGTTTCTTCGTTTGTTATCGATAATTCTGCCATTATGTTTTTTGCAGTGTCATGGTCTTTCTTTATCCGCTCAAGAATATTCATCGCATTGCTCCTTTCTTTAGATCATTTATCCTAGTTTGTAAAAGTTGGGTGTATTGTAGTCCAAAAGTCAGGCTAGTCAATGCGTTAGTATTTGTTTGGCCTCCCTTTTTTTTAGCGTTTTTATGACAAAAATATTTAGTATGCAATGCCTTGACGGAATGGCTTGTAAATAGAGATTAATCGCTGTAAATCTGTTATAATAAATGCAAGTATCGTCTGTGTGATTTTGTCGCTCGTGCAATCTCATTTATGATATCTTGAAGATCCTCAAACCCATCTTTAATTATACTGGTACTATAAATTTCATAACTGATTATTAATTCGGGGGTAATTAGATAGAAAATGAAAAAGTTATTTTGTTTTGGTTTATTCATGATGCTCGGGGCTTTTTGCTGGGGAGATTCTCTCAACGATTATAAGCTGGCCAAAAAATACTATAAAGAGAATGATAGAGTTCAAGCAGTGAAGTTGTTTGAACGAGTTGCGAAGAGTTCTTCTCCGTTACAAGATTTTGCGCTCTATTATCTGGCTTTGATTTCTGATGAAAATGAAGCTGTTAAATATGCGAAGGAGCTTGTAGCGAAATATCCGGAGTTTCCGCTTAGCACTAAGATAAAAAAGAAAATGAGCGAATACTATTTTGACCGGGAACAGTGGCGCTATTTTTCTGAAAAAACCCTGTGGGATAAGGCAACTGGTTATTATAATGGCAAAAACTGGCTAAAAGCCAAAAAAGCATATGAGCAATTCCTGCTTTTGTATCCCGCCGCAGAAAAAAAGTCTGATGCTTATTACTATCTGGCATTAATACATTTAAAACTACAGGATAATCTTAATGCAGAAAGATATTTTGCTTTGCTTGGCGATAATTCTGAGTATGCCGGCTGGGCGCTTTTTCAGCGGGTAGCAGCGATGGAAGCTCAAGGCGATCGTGAAAATGCAAGAGAGGCGTATATTGAGCTAGCCAACAATTACAAAGGTGCTCAAGTAGGAAAGTCAGCGTTAGACTCTCTAATAAAGATATACTGGAAAACTGACCAAATAGATAAAGTAATTGATGGATATAAGTTGCAGCTTACCTATTATCCGAATGATTCGAAAACTGCCTGGATATATTATCAATTAGGCCGGATAGCTGATAACTCAAATAACATCGCGTCCGCTAATTATTATTATGAGGCGGCATCACAGCATAAGTCTTCGAAATTTCTAAGTTCGGAGCTCTATTACCGAAGGGCAGTAGCCCACGCAAAGCTCGGAAATCAAGAGCAGAGCAGAACTCTGTTAACTAAAATAGCTCAGGACTATGATTATAATTATTATGGACATCTTGCACATAACGAATTAAACCTTAAACTTCCTGGTTTTTCTACAAAGGGAATCATTCCTGTATTCAATAAATGGAAAAATGCCATTCCCAGAGTAAAAACATTTTTATCCATCGGGGATTATGAAGACGCGGCAGTTTTGGTGAGGGCGTATCAGCAGAAAAGCAAACTTTCTGAAGACTACGAGTTGTCACTATTTTTAATCAGTCTATATGAGAATGACAAGAATTATTCTTCAGCAATTCAGGTAGGAGAGAGCGTCTGGGGATCTTTTTCTAGAAGTAATAGTCTTTCAATCCTGCCAAAAGAAATCTGGAAGAAGAGTTATCCCCTTTATTACAAGGAGTTAATTTTGCCATTGGCAGAGCGTTATGCTATAGACCCGTTGTTAGTTATGGCATTAATTCGGGAGGAAAGTCGATTTGATGCATCCTGTACTTCGTGGGCAGGTGCCAAAGGTCTTATGCAACTTATGCCGGAAACAGCTCAAGCGGTAGCGAAAAGTTCTAACCTAAAATGGGGTGACCTCTATTCTCCGAGTTTTAATATTCAGATCGGGATATTACATTTTTCATACCTTTTAAATTCTTATAAGAACAATTATAGTCAGGTATTAGCGGCGTATAACGGCGGTATCAATGCTGCTAATCGCTGGATAAGTAGTAACAGAGGTGCCACAGAATCGGAATTTACAGAGTATATTACATATGAGGAAAGCCGGAATTACGTTAAAAAAGTTCTCAACAGTTACTGGATATACAAACGTCTGTATTCGATTGATTTGAAGAGAGATCCATAAACTGAAAGAAATTATCATGGTTAAAATTATCAAATAGGATGAGTATGTCTATGTCTGAAAATGTAGTAAGCTCCTTAAAAGAGGAGCAACTTAAGGAGAGAATGGAATCTTTGGGTATCTTAGAGAAAGATATTATTGAAAAATTCATTCTTGGGTCGGGAAAAGGTGGACAGAAAATTAACAAAACCGCCTCATGTGTCTATTTGAAGCATTTATTATCCGGTATAGAAATTAAATCGCAAGGTGATAGATCTCGTGCTTTAAATCGATTTTTTGCAAGAAGACAGCTTTGCGATAGAGTAGAGGAGTTGCTGCTTGGAAAAGAAAGTGAGCGAATACAAACATTCGAAAAAATTAAGCGGCAGAAGCGCCGGCGTTCCAGGAGGTCCAAACAGAATATTCTCGATAATAAACATAAAATATCCGAGAAAAAGCAGAACCGTAAAAATATTAGCTCTTCACATGAATAAATCTTATTCAGGTATCCCGGATAACTTGCATATGCCGTGAAAAAAATTTGCATGTTATTTGATAATTGGCTATTATTGTTAATGTAGCTAAATGTTTAGGTAATAACCTTTTCAGTTCATTATAGGTATATTGCTTTTATTTAGCCGAAGAGGGTGGAAATAATAACAAAAAAGAACTTTTTTGAAGGGTTATCCGATTGTATACTAGAGTATCTTCATGGACATATAATAATCAGCTAAAGCTTAAAATTGTTGTCTACATATGCATAATTCAGGTTTTGATGGCTTTGTTGACCTCCTCATTTATTTTTTTCAAAACCAAAAGTATTTTAGAGCAGAAGCTCCAAGATAAGTTCTCTTCCATCGTATCGATACTTTCCATGAATCTAAAATACGAAATCCTGGTAAAGGATGTAGAGAAATTGTCTAGTTATGCAAAAAATGTGATGCAAGACAAAGAAATCGAGTATATGGAAATAATCGATGCTAATAATAAAGTTATTATTAAATTCGGAAAAGAACCTGTTTATACTAAAAAAGTAAATGATTTCAATGAAATTTTGACAAAAGCAGTTAATAAGCCGTATGTGATCTCTTTTGCTGATAATTATTCCTTTTATTCTACTGTGTCTGATTTCGGTTCATACAAAACCGAGGAAGAAGATAAAGAATCGTTGGTCTTTCAGATGCCTGCCGTAGAACCGGCACAATCAACGATGAAGTCAATAGGAATGATAAAGATTTCTGTTACAAAGAGTATTCTTAAACGAGAGATCTTTATACTTCTGGGTTTTTCTTTTTTAATGTTTTCTTTTATTACAGTTCTTGGTGTCTTTTTTCTGTATTCATTCTTATTGCGGACTGTTTTTTCCCCGATCGATATGATCCTTAAGAAAATCAAAGAGATGTCTGAGGGTGAAGGCGATCTAACCAAAATGCTTGATATTGTTACTCAAGATGAAATTGGTGAATTAGCAAAATATTTTAATAAATTTCTTCATGCACAAAGGTTGATAATAAAAAACATATTTGATACTGCGAATACTGCAGCAATGCTTGTTGATGAGCTGGTTTCCGGTGTAGATAAAGTAAATGTTACAACCCAGCAAATATCGATTTCTGCAGATGAAATGGCTAAGGGCGGTCACGCTTTGACGGGAATGACAGTGAAAACGAAAAAAGAAATCGGAAAGTTGAATACTCATATATCGACCGTTGCGCAGTCGAATATCGAAACAAGAAGAAATGCAAATGAAGTAACCCAAGCTGCACAGGAAGGTATGGTTTCTGCTAACACCGCGAGACAGAAAATTGAAGCAATAAAGAAACGTGTTGCCGGATCAAGTATGGTAGTATCCGAATTAAAAGCTAAAAGCGAGCAGATACATCAGGTCATCGAAGTTATTAATATCATATCGAAGCAGACCAACTTGTTATCATTGAATGCGGCAATTGAGGCTGCCAGAGCCGGGGAACACGGCAGAGGATTTTCCGTTGTAGCTGATGAAGTTAGGAAATTAGCAGAAAGTACCAATGAGGCTATCAGTCAGATCAAAGAGATTATTAATGAGATTATTATTGGTACGGACAATGTGGTTGCCAGTATGAGCCAGGAAACACTTGAAGTTGACGAAGGAGCTGTTGTTGTGCGAATAGCGTTAGCTCAATTAGAACTTATAGCAGGTAAGGTCAGTATCCTGACTAACAAGTTCAGCAATATTGAGAGTGCTACAAGAGAGCAAGTAGAAATTGCAAATGACGTTATAAAAAATATTGATAAGATTAATAGTTTCGCAGAGTCTAGTGCAGCTTCCAGCGAAGAAGTTTCTGTCAGTCTGTCGGAGATTAATAGCGTTACCGAAGTCGTCGCATCAGTGTCAGACCGGCTGGCAAGAGATACGAATGAGCTATTGCAGACTGTTAACCGCTTTAAGATATAAGTCATCTAATAGATTTTTGTTATTGTTCCATAAATATATTCTCTTACAATAATTACTGTAAAGATTCTCGATAGTAATTATTGTATCAATATAGCTATAGGGGATTGAGTTGTTTTTATGGCGAGAGTCTTTATGAAAATTATTTTTTGTAATTTGGTTTTTTTATTCTTTGTTATAAGTAATGTTCTTGCTATAGATGTCGCAGTTGTTTTATCCGCAGATTATGAGCCGCTACTGCAAGTGAGTATGGGATTTAAGTCCTATTTGCAGGAGAAAGGGGTTCCTGTAAAAGCAGTTGAATATAATCTAAAAAGAAACGATGTTTCTATTGTAATGAACCAGATAAATTCATTACATTCAGACATTGTGTTAGCTATTGGATCTAAAGCAGCAGATGCTGCAAAAGCGTCTATAACTAGTATACCTGTGATATTTTCAATGGTGGTTAATCCAAGTCAATACACGCGTCCAAACAGTACCGGGATCTCGATGGAAATTAAAGAAGATATTAAATTAAAGGAAATTGACAGGATATTTCCCGGTAGGACCCGGCTCGGGATAATCTATTCCTCGACGTCTGCAAAGGAATTTGATCAAATATATTCTGCTGCTTCCTCAATGGGATTTAAGGTTGTAGGAAGGAAAATAGATTCTGCACAGAACTTGTTGTCAGCAGTAAAGGACATTTCAGGATTAATAGATTTATTCATTATGGTTGTTGACAACGATATATATAATCCGCTAACTGTAAAAGGTCTTTTTATGGAAAGTTTTAAATATAATTTTCCTATAGTAGGGTTATCATCATTTTTCACCAAAGCCGGAGCTGTGATTTCCTTTGAATGTAATTATCAAGATGTAGGTCGGCAAGCTGGAGAGATAGCGTACGACATAATTAATGGTAAAAAGCCGGGGAGCATTAAACCTAGTTATCCCAGAACCATTACCTATTCAATCAATCAAATGACTGCAAAGAAGTGCGGAATCGATATTCTTCCGGGCATACTCAATAAAGCAACAAGTGTATTTGGAAAATAATGCTATTGATTGATATATTGGCTAGCGTGATTAGCAATCTTATGTTTGAATGTCGAAAATGGAGCTTATATTACTAGCTGTTACTTAAAATAATTCCTAAAACATGGTAGACTCTAATAAATGACGAGGGTTTTCACTTAGCACTTTCTTGCTAAAATTAATAAATTTATTGAGGTTGTCGTATGATAAGGGCTATTTATTTCTTTATTTATTTCTGGTGGTATCTGTTATTAACGTTTCCATCGTTAATAATGGTTGTTATTTTTGCCAGGAAAAATAATATTATTGAGAAAGATAAAATAATTAACAGGGTAACCAAGCATTGGGCGAAAAGCATGATAGGTGTAACGGGTTCAACCGTTAGAGTTACTGGAGAGGAAAATGTTCCTCTTGAAGGAGCCGTACTTTTCGTAAGCAACCATCAGGGAAATTTTGATATTCCCATTATGGTTGGGTTTATTGATAAGCCGAAAGCGTTTATTTCCAAACTAGAATTAAAGAAGATTCCGATATTCAGTATCTGGATGAAGCACCTGGGATGTATCTTTCTTGATCGGAAGAATGCGCGTCAGTCGCTCGGTGCTATTGATCAGGGGGCTGAATTATTAAAAAAAGGCTACTCATATGTCGTATTTCCAGAGGGCACTAGAAGTAAGGATGGGACCTTGGGAATGTTTAAGCCAGGTAGCTTTAAATTGGCAATTAAATCAGGAGTTCCAATAGTTCCTGTTACAATAAAAGGGTCCCGCAATATGATGAAAAAAAATAGCTTCATTATTAGACCTGCTTTTGTCGATGTTATTATTTCACCTCCTATACATGTTCAAGGTGTCGAGCCCAATGAGCTGACTCAAAAAGTTAGAGCTGTTATTGAGAATAACTTAAGGTAGCAGACAATAATTAGATAGGCATTTTTATAGCTGAAAAATATAATATAATATCTTTTGATTAAAAACAAAAAAGCAAGGAAGTTTTCCTTGCTTTTTGCGTAATGATTTGTTTATATGGCTCTGTCAACCATCCTTATATTTTGACATCTTTATTGTTGTCCCTAGTTTTTTATCCGTAATATATTCCATTTCATCCATCAGGCTTTTTATAAAGGATATTCCCAGCGCATTTTTCTTTTCATAGTCCTCTTTTTCAAGAATCTGGCTTTTGTCTTCGATTGTAATCTCTAGTTTATCAGATTGCATTAAGAAATTAATACATATGTTATTTTTGCATTCGTTAAAAGAAGGTAATGTATTGTTGCATGCTTCGGTTAAGGCCATTTTTATATCTTCTATTTCATCTTGGGGGAAATTCATTTTTGAGGCTATGCCCGAGGCAGCTAATCGAGCAACAGTGAGAAACTTTTCTCCTTTTGGCATATGAAGCGCGATTTGTGAGTTTGAGTTATCCATTATTATCTCCCCTTATGATTGAATATTTATTCTGGCTTATTCAGTATTTACCCAAGAATATATTTATTTAAACATTTTATTAGATACGCAGGTAGATAGTGAAGATTTAATAAATGCAGAATTAATTCTATTTATGTCCCTGCCGAATTACGCAACAAAATCTGTGGATATTTGAAAAGAATTATCTTGGGTTAACGGGTAATAATAAGCTTATAAGGATTATAGCGGGAGGGAATGCAGAAAACCTTCTTCTAATCGATTAATTAGCACATTAACAAAGGTATTTGAAGAATAACTGTTGTTTGGTAAGCAGACTCGCAAATAATTTGATGTGTATCCCCAGAAAAATCCATCTTTTTCCTGTTCAAGGAGAATTTCCTGGCAGGTGTTAACAAACTGTGATAAGTGATGCAATCTCATTTCTTTTTCTGTAAACGACACCAGGTTCAGTCTTTTTTGAAGCTCAGTCTGGGTAATACTTTGTTGAAGCTCAGCCGCTGGTGTCCCGATTCGTCTGGAATACGGGAAAATGTGGATTTTTGAGAATTGGCAACGTTTAATAAACGTTAGGGTCTCGTAGAATTCTTTTTCACTTTCAGTAGGAAACCCTATAATTAGATCTGTAGTTATTGAAATATCCGGAATACGTGCCCGTATGCGGGTAATAAGATTAAGATACTCGCTGGTTGAATATTTCCTATTCATCTTTCGTAAAATAGTATCGCTGCCGGATTGTAGCGGAATATGGAGGTGCTTACAGAATCTTTTTTCGTTCGCCATCAGATCTACGAGATGGTCGGGAATAAGGTTCGGTTCTATTGAACTTAATCTGATCCGTGTCTCCGGGCACGAATAAAAAATATGGCTGCAGACGTTAGTTAAAGAGTAATCTTCATCCTTGTACATCCCAAGATTGATCCCGGTTAAGACGATTTCCTTACATCCTTTGTTATTGAGGGCCAGTATTTCTTTCTTAATCTCATGGAACGCTTTAGGTTTGTTTCTTCCTCGTATATGAGGAATGATGCAATATGAACAGAAGTTTTCACAGCCATCCTGGATCATTAAATACGATCTGCAATGATCTGGTTGTTCTGTTGTGTCTTCTTCGATGGGAATGTGATATTGAACTGGAAGGGTGGCCTTCAGACTTGGTTTAAACAAATCTCTTATATGATTAACCACCATTTCTTTATCAAAATAGATAACATTGACTCCAAGAATTTCTTGAAGGCGGGTGCTATCGGTTTTAGTTGCGCAACCAGTTATAAAAATTGTAGCAGTAGGATTTAATTTTGCCGCCTTTCTGATAAACTGGCGTGATTTTCGTTCTGCAATATGTGTGACTGCACAGGTATTGATAATGATAATATTCAAGTTCAGCCAAGAACGGGACATCGTGAATCCTGCCTCTTTCAAGCCCGATTCCATTTTTTCTGATTCATATTGGTTTACTTTACAACCAAGAGTTTTAATTGAGAAATTAATCATAATTTATAATCGATATTCATAGGTTAGCATCGCACAAACTGCGATAGGGGCAGTTTCAGTTCTTAGTATTGTATTTCCAATTGTTACAGGAATACCACCATAGTCTACCATTTTGACAATCTCTTCTTGCTCGAATCCACCTTCGGGACCTATGGTCAAAGATATCGATTTCGGTGTTTTCTGTTTTAGTGCTTGCTTCAGGGTCATTGCGTTCTCTTCTTCCCAGAGAATAATATTAATATCATGATGTGCAAATATATTCTGGAGGTTTCCGATAGCAACCGGTTCATGAATGTCTGGAACAGTAATCCGTCTCGATTGTTTTGCTGCCTCAGAACTTATTTTTTGCCAGCGCGCAATTTTTTTGTCTTTTTTTAAAGAAATGTCCGGGATACATCGCTTGGAAGCCAGGGGATAGAATTGATCGGCGCCGATTTCCGTGCACTTTTGTATAATATAGTCCATTTTTTGACTTTTTGGGATGCCTTGGATAATCGAGATTGTAATCTGGTCCTGAATGTCTGCTTGCACACTGCTTATAATTTCTGCTTTTACAATAGCTTTGGATATATGTGAGATAGTAGCTTCGTAGGTAATGTGCTTACTGCTATCAACTGCTTGTATCCTCTCGTTTTCACGGACTCGCAGAACGTTTTTTAGATAGTGTAAGTTATCCTCTTTGAAGATAAGAGTATTCTCAGTGTATAGGCTGTCGCTTTTGATAAATACGCGTTTCATAACCTGACAAATAATATCATGGATTAATACCTTATCAAAGCATTAATTAGCCAAGCTTTTCAAATAAAAATGTGCGTGATATGATAAATACAATTTTTTATGCGCGACAAAGGAGATCTGATGATAGATAACATCGTAATTTTTGAAGACCTGTCATATAAAAACTTTTACCCTTTAACGTTAACTCGACCGGTGTTTGAGCTTAGATGTGGAATAAAGTCGTTGGTAGAAAAGATTGTTCATCTCTTTCCTCAAGCTCATTTTTCTTTATTCAGCAGAAATTTTCTTAAAGCTCAGCTTTCCTATAAGTATCCTAATGTTCCCGTGAATGTGCTTAATACTGGCGGCGCTGTTCTTCTTGTTAATGGCCGGCTGATTGCCGGAGCTGAAAGTTATCCTTTTTTTCCTGATGGAGAGGATAGGGATTTTGTTTTGGTAAAAGGGAAAGATATTGTTTTTGCTTATTTGCGGAATGAAAATCTTAATATCATTAAACCATATATAACAGAAGAATTCAGATCCCTTGAGATAATGAAGGTTTTACAGAAAAAAGTCTCCTTTCGGGAAATTCAGGCAACTTTAGTTGAATATCCGTGGGATTTTATCCGTCTTAATCAGCAACAAATTACGAATGATTTTATCTCCTTGAAACAATCTGGTGTTATCAAGGGCTGTGTGCATTCGCGTGCCGTATTGTATGATGAGGAGAATATGTTTATCGGTAAAAATACTGAAGTTATGGCAGAATGCGTTCTGGATGCAAGAAAAGGACCAATATATATTGGAGAAAATGTACTAATCAAGTCAGGTTCTTATATTGAAGGGCCTTCTTATATTGGCGATAATGCTATTGTGTCAAAAGGTTATTTGCGAGAAGGTAGCAATATCGGAAAATATTGTCGAGTTGGCGGCGAAATTGAAGAAACGATATTTTATGAGTATAGCAATAAATATCACGAAGGTTTTGTTGGGCATTCATATATCGGTGCCTGGGTTAATCTAGGTGCACTTACGACAACGAGTGATTTGAAAAACAACTATTCAACGGTTAAGATAACCCATGATAATAATGTTATTGATACTGGTCTTCAATTCATGGGTTCAGTAATCGGTGATTATACTAAGTTCGGAATCGGAAGTTTGTTGAGTACCGGTTCAGTTTTTGGTATCGGATGCAACCTTTTTGGAGGGGGAATATTCCCTCGGTTTGTTCCTGATTTCATCTGGGGTGATAATAAAAATTTCGAGCCGCATGATATTAAAAAGTTTATAACAACAACAGATATTGTTATGAAACGCAGAAATATCTCTTTGTCTGTACAACAAGAAGACGCCTTAATCAGTGTGTACAATTTAACAGCAGAGAGCCGTAATGCCTTTTTAGCTGTTCGATAGTTTAAGCTTTTAGGGGAGCTTTCAACTCTTCAAAAATATTAATAAAAGCATCTCTCTCTATAGTCTCAATTTCTATCAGTTTTTTAGCTATAGCTTCAAGGACTAGTTTATTCTCTTTTAGCAGGCTCTGTGCTTTTTGGTAACAAGTATCAAATATTATTTTGATTTCTTCATCAATGGTATTTGCGGTATCTTCTCCATAATCTTTGGTTCTGTCCCCGATATCCCTGCCGAGGAATACCTGTTCATGGCCTTTTCCGAATGTTCTTGGCCCAAGTTTGTCGCTCATTCCGTACTCGCAAACAATTCTATGAGCAATTTCTGTCGCTTTTTTGATATCGTTGCTTGATCCGGAGGTAATATCCCCGTATTGTAAATTTTCGGCAACCCTACCGCCTAGTAAGATCATTATTTGGTCGAGGAGATCTTTTCTCGGAACAAGATATTTATCTGCTTCAGGCAGTTGGAGTGTGTAGCCTAACGCCATTCCTCGTGGCAATATAGATATTTTATGGACTGGGTCCGTGCCTGGTAAGAGTTTTGCTACCAGCGCATGTCCTACCTCATGGTAGGCTACCATCTCTTTTTCTCTATCTGACATGACACGGTTTTTTTTCTGTGGACCGGCAATAATTCTGTCAATAGCGTCTTCCACTTCGGACATGCCTATTTCTGTTTTGTCTTTACGCGCAGTAAGTAGCGTTGCCTCATTAACAATATTTGCCAGGTCAGCTCCAGTGAATCCTGGAGTCCTTTGGGCGATAACATCAATATTAATGTCCGGCCCGAACTTTTTATCTTTGGTATGGATTGCCAGGATGTCTTTTCTTCCTTTAATGTCCGGTCGGTCAACGACTATCTGTCGGTCGAATCTTCCTGGTCTAAGTAGCGCCGGATCAAGAATATCTGGTCTATTTGTAGCTGCCATGATGATAACACTGGTATTTGTCTCAAAACCATCCATTTCTACCAGTAGTTGGTTGAGTGTCTGTTCTCGTTCATCGTGACCTCCACCCAGGCCAGCACCTCTTTGTCGTCCTACCGCATCAATTTCATCAACGAAGATAATACTCGGCTGGCTTTTTTTTGCTTGCTTAAAAAGGTCTCTTACCCTGCTTGCTCCGACACCGACGAACATTTCAACAAAATCAGAACCGCTGAGACTGAAGAAAGCTACGTCAGCTTCTCCTGCGACAGCTCTGGCAAGCAAAGTCTTTCCTGTGCCAGGTGCGCCCATCAGTAATACGCCTTTAGGTATTTTTGCGCCTAGTGCCTGGAATTTCTGTGGTGCTTTTAAGAACTCAACAATCTCATGCAGCTCTTCGACTGCTTCATCGGCACCACCGATATCTTTGAATGTGATTTGTTGTTTTACTTTTGAGTCCCAGGGACGAGCTCTGCTTTTTCCAAAAGAAAGTGCTTGATTGTTAGCGCCTTGTGCTTGTCGAAATATAAAAAACCATAAACCGATAATGAATATAAAAGGTAGTAACTGTATAAGAAACCCTACCAGCATATTAGATTCCTGAGATTTAACTTTTATCTCGACTCCTTTTTCTCGCAAAGAACTAACAAATCCCGGATAGTCTATGATGTTGGTTTTGAAAAGCGTGCCATCCTTAAACTTTCCATTAAGCTTAAGGGATGACCTGTCAATAACAACACTCTGTACTTTGCCGGTATCGACATCATTTGCGAATTCACTAAATGAAATGTCTTTCACTTTTTGGTTTTCACTCCAGAAAGGAGTAAGAAGTGAAATAATAGCTAGAAATATAACTATATAGAGGAAAAATGATTTCCAGCCTTTTTTATCATTATTAACAGGTATCATTTTAGGCTTTTTACTTTTCTTGTTTGTTTTTTTTTGTTTATCATTATTGTTTGTTTTTTTTCCATCAAGAACCATTTATAATTCCTTACCTTATTTTTTTTGATTTTCAATGAGTATTACTACATTTTCAGATTCCTCAAAGTTAGTGACGACAAGGTCGTTTCTTTCAGTAGCGATTTTTTTGCCGACAAAGTTAGCTTGTATAGGGAATTCCCTATGTTCTCTATCAATAAGCACTGCTAATTTAATGGACTTCGGCCTTCCCCAATCGAGTAGTGCGTCCATCGCTGCCCGGATTGTTCTTCCAGAACAAATAACATTGTCGAATAATATTACATCCTTTTGATGTAAGTCGCAAGGGATGCTAGTTTCTCTTACTGCAACCTGCTCTTTTTTTATCTGGAGATCGTCTCGGTAAAATGATACATCGAGTTGTCCGATAGGGATTGATATTCCTTCGAATCGTTTTATTGCAGCGGCTGTTTTTTCAGCGATTGGTATTCCTCCGCTTACTATTCCTATAAAAGCTACATTTTGATAATCCGGTATTGATTCGATAATTTCATGAGCAAGCCTATTAATTACGTTATTAACGTTTCTTTTTGTAAGTATAACTTTTGCTCCAGCTTTCGATTGCATAAAATTTCACCCATTTAATTTTACCATTATTATACTAATTGGCAAGCCTTATAGTATGCCCTTAGTTGAAGGGATTTCATCGCTTTTGGGATTAATTGAACTCGCATGTGATAGTGCTCTGGCAAAACATTTAAAAATCGCCTCGATAATATGATGGACATTCTCTCCATGTGCAACATCGATATGGAGCGTGAGCCCTCCATTAACTACTAACGCCTGGAAGAATTCCTGAACCAGTTGCGCATCAAAATTCCCAGTTTTTTCTGTTGGAAATAACACGGAATATTTGAGATATGGACGATTACTTATATCAATAACGGTTTTGCATTGCGCTTCATCCATCGGCAGGATGAAAAATCCATATCGATTGATGCCTTTTTTTGTGCCAAGGGCTTGTTTCAACGCTTGTCCGAGGCATATTCCGATGTCCTCAATCGTGTGGTGTAAATCAACATCAATATCACCATTTGCTTCAACCATCAGATCAAAGCTTCCATGCTTGGAAAAAAGTGTGAGCATATGATCGAAGAATGGGATCTTAGTATTTATTTGGGAAGTCCCGGATCCATCCAGATTAATTGTTAGTTTTATTTCTGTTTCAAAGGTTTTTCGTTCAATTGTTGCTGCTCTCATGAGTGTCTCCTTTTGTAGTGTGCTTTTTGGTTATGTAAAACATTATACTAAATATATAGAAATATCTTAATGCTAGAGCAATTCCTGTTGCCCAAATTGCCCTCTTAATGGTTCGATTTTTAGATAATCATAAGCTGACTTGGTGACAACTCTTCCTCTTGCAGTCCTGTTAATAAACCCGAGTTGCATGAGATAGGGTTCGACGACGTCTTCGATAGTTATAGATTCTTCCGCTATTGAAGCAGCTACCGTATCTATGCCTACCGGACCGCCTTGATAGTTATTGATGATAGCTAGCAGGAATCGCTTGTCGGTTTTGTCGAGGCCGCGATCATCTATTTCAAGTGCAGTGAGCGCATCGATAGCAATTTTTTTATCGATTATTCCGTCTGATTTTACCAGGGCCCAGTCGCGTGTTCTTCGTAGAAGACGGTTGGCTATTCTTGGGGTCCCTCTACTTCTTTTCGCTATTTCTGTGGCACCTTCTTTGGTGATTTGTACATTGAGAAAGGAAGCTGCTTGGATGACGATTGTTTGCAGTTGTTCATTGGTATAGAATTCGAGCCGGTTAACCGAACCGAATCTGTCTCTAAGCGGTGAGGATATTCTACCTGCCTGGGTTGTTGCTCCTATTAACGTGAAAGCCGGAATATCTAGCCGGATCGATCGCGCGGAAGGTCCTTTTCCAATTATGATATCAAGCTGAAAGTCTTCCATGGCAGGGTAAAGAATCTCTTCGACAGATCGGTTAAGACGATGTATTTCGTCAATAAACAAAATATCGTTTTGCTGTAAGTTGGTGAGTATCGCAGCAATATCTCCTGGTTTTTCGATTGCTGGTCCGGATGTGATTTTTATATTCACTTTCATTTCATGGGCAATGATTGTTGATAAGGTAGTCTTTCCTAACCCTGGTGGGCCATAAAACAGTAGGTGGTCGATAGGTTCTTTTCGTGTTAATGCTGACTGGATAATGATATTTAAATTATCTTTAATTGTGTCCTGTCCAATGTATTGATCAAGAGAAGACGGACGAAGACTTTTTTCAACTCTTTGTTCATTTTGTAACGATTCCGGAGAAATTTCCCTATCATTTATATGTATCATTTTTTATAAGATATACTACCATATATCCGATAAGATGTCAGTATATGTGCTCTATTTCAAATCAGTAGTTCTAATTATAAA